>Ga0194126_10007437_pt1 | contig 15261 bp, 15 predicted proteins | sample TA2KigC150mmetaG_FD_148641 | JGI IMG/M metagenome (GOLD analysis project Ga0194126, IMG submission 148641) | Freshwater microbial communities from Lake Tanganyika, Tanzania - TA2015035 Kigoma Deep Cast 150m | ecosystem: Environmental > Aquatic > Freshwater > Lake | place: Tanzania: Lake... | reverse complement strand
CATCTTCCCCAATGCCTACGGACTCATCCGCACGGAACGGGCCCTGCACGAATACCTGGGCCTGGCCTGGCACCAGCTGGGAGGGCGCGGCGCAAGAAAGGGGGAGGGGGACGCCCCACCTTCCCCGGGCAGCAAAGAATCAGGAAAGGGATATGCTGCAATGGCGCACAGGTAAGGACTCCGGTGCCGACACAGCATGAGCTCCCACGAAAAACCTTCACTCATATCTGAAGCTCTCCGGGAAGTCGCGCCTGGGCCTCCGGCCCAGCCGCAAAACATGAAAATTGCCGTAGCCGTAGCGCGGGCTCTGCCCGCCGTCACCACCGGTAATGGTGCGTAAGACGCACCCTACGGAAAGACCTTTCCAGACAGCTTGGGAACGAGGGAGTTTGCACCCTCCGGCTGAGATGCCCCCTGAAGTGAGACGCTTTTTAGGAGAGGGTTAGGGTTCTTCAGCCTGGCTCCGGGTGTCCGGGGGGCCGTTCCGTCCGGAGAGCCTGGGCGGCCGGCGACAAAAATTCCGGCGGCATCTTGACAGATGAAAAGAAGCGCAATAAAATTATTTTTTCAATAAATTGAAGACGTAAGGTTAAATTTCGCGGGCATGAGGATAAAGGTATTTCCATGAAAAGGTATCTCATGACTCCCGGGCCCACTCCGGTGGCTCCGGAAACCCAGTTGGCCATGGCTCAGCCCATCCTGCACCATCGCTCTCCTCAATTCATGGAGATCCTGGGGAAGGTGCGGGAGGATCTGCGATATCTCTTCCAGACCGAGCAGGAAGTGCTCATGTTCGCCGCCACCGGCACCGGCGCCATGGAGGGCGCGGTGGTGAACACCCTGTGCGCCGGCGACACCGCTCTGGTGGTGGACGGCGGCAAGTTCGGCGAACGCTGGACCGAATTGTGTCAGGTGTACGGCGTCAAGGTGGACCGCATTGCCGTGGAGTGGGGCCGGGCCGTCAATCCCGCCGAGGTGGCGGCGCGCCTCAAGGCCAACCCGGCCATCAAGGCGGTCTTTGTCCAGGCCAACGAGACCTCCACGGGCGTGCAGCACCCCGTCCGGGAGCTGGCCCAGATCACCAAGTCCCTGCCCGGCGCCATCCTGGTGGTGGACGCCATCTCCGCCCTGGGGGGCTATGAACTGCCCATGGACGCCTGGGGTCTGGACATCGTGGTGGCGGGCTCCCAGAAAGCCATGATGCTGCCTCCGGGTCTGGCCTTCGCCGCCCTGAGCCCCAAGGCCTGGGAGTTTGTCAAGACCTCCACCCTCCCCAAATACTATTTCGATTTTGCCAAGCAGCTCAAGAGCCAGCAGAAGAACCAGACGGCCTACACCTCGGCGGTCACCCTCACCATGGGGTTGATGGAGGTCTGCGCCCGTATCCGGGCCGAGGGCCTGGAAAAGATCTTCGCCCGCAACCGGCGGTTGTCGTTGGCCACCAAGGAGGCGGTTCGGGCCATGGGCCTGGAACTCTACGCCAAGGACTACCCCTCCGACGTGCTCACCGCGGTGCTGGCGCCCGCGGGCGTGGACGGTCAGAAGGTGGTGGCCAACCTGCGCCGGAAGGGCATCTGGATCGCCGGCGGCCAGGCCCAGGCCAAAGGCAAGATCTTCCGCATCGCCCACATGGGCTTCATTGACGAAACCGACCTGCTGGGCACCATCGGCGGCCTGGAGGTGGTCCTCAACGAACTGGGCTACAAAGTGGACCTGGGGGTGGGCGTCAAAGCCGCCCAGGCGGTCCTGGGGAAGGAGGCGGGGGCATGAAGGTCCTGATCAGCGACAATTTGCATGCAGACGGCATCGCCATCCTGGAAGGCCACCCCAATATCGAAGTGGCGGCCAGATCGGGGATGAGTCCGGAGGAGCTGAAAGAGGCCATCAAAGACGCGGACGCCCTCATCATCCGCAGCGCCACCAAGGTGACTCCGGAGCTCATCGCTTCCGCCCCCCGCCTGAAGGTGGTGGGCCGGGCCGGCACCGGACTGGACAACGTGGACATTCCGGCCGCCAGCAAACGGGGCATTGTGGTCATGAACACCCCCGGCGGCAACACCATCACCACGGCCGAACACGCCCTCTCCCTGATGATGGCCCTGGCCCGGAACGTCCCCCAGGCGGCCCATTCCATGCGGGAAGGCAAATGGGAGAAGAAGAAATTCCAGGGCACCGAGCTGTTCAACAAGACCCTGGGGATCATCGGCCTGGGCCGCATCGGCTCGGTGGTGGCGGAGCGGGCCATCGGCCTGCGCATGCGAGTCATCGCCTACGACCCTTTCATCATCCGGGAGGCGGCTATGGCCATGGGGGTGGAGTTGGTGTCCATGGACGAACTCTTCGCCCGGTCCGACTTCATCACCATCCACACCCCCAAGACCAAGGAGACGGCCAAGTTCCTGAACCGGGAGGCCTTCCAGAAGATGAAGCCCGGGGTGCGCCTCATCAACTGCGCCCGGGGCGGCCTCATCGACGACGAGGCCCTCATGGAGGCCCTGAAAGACGGGAAAGTGGCCGCCGCCGCCCTGGACGTGTTCGAAAGCGAGCCGCCGCCGGCCGAGTTTCCGCTGCGCCAGTTCCCCAACGTCATCTGCACCCCGCATCTGGGCGCCTCCACGGATGAGGCCCAAGCCAATGTGGCCGTGGCCATCGCCGAGCAGGTCCTGGAGTTTCTGGTGTACGGCACCATCAAGAACGCGGTCAACGCCCCCTCCCTGACCCAGGAGGCCATGGTCAAGCTGAAGCCCTACCTCACCCTGGTGGAAGCCCTGGGGTCCATTCAATCCCAGATGGCGGAAGGCGCCATCAGCTCCGTGTCCGTGGCCTATATCGGCGAGGTCTCCAACCTGGACACCAAACCCTTGACGCACGCCCTGCTGAAAGGCATGCTCTTTCCCATCGTGGGCGATGAGGTCAACTACGTCAACGCCCCGGCCATGGCGGCCAGTCGGGGCATCCATCTGAGCGAAGAATCGATTGCCTCCGCGGAAGACTTCACCACCCTGATCCGGGTGACGGTGCGGGCCGGCAAAGAGGAAAACGTGGTGTCGGGCACCATCTTCGGCAAGTACGAGCCCCGCCTGGTGCGCATCAACAAGTTCCGTCTGGAGGCCATCCCCGAGGGGCACCTGCTGTTCATCTACAACACCGACCGGCCGGGGGTGATCGGCGCCATCGGCACCACCATCGGCCGCCACAACATCAACATCGCCCGGATGACCGTGGGCCAGGAGAAGGAGCGGGGCCAGAACATCATCCTGCTCACCACCGATACCCCGGTCACCCCGGAATGTCTCAAAGACGTGCGGGCCCTGGAACACGTGGCCATGGCCATCCCGCTGGAACTGTAAAGCTTGCCGGCGGGGCGTCTACCCGGCGCCCCGCCGGCACCGCACGAAAAGATTTTGATGGGCGGGGCCGGGGGAACACGCTTCCTTCGCCCCCCACCAATAACTTCTTCCAAGTCATCTGCAGGGAGCACCCCATGGGCGACGCCGATGACAAGGGCTACAAGGTTGAGGACCGGCGCTTCTTCCAGATGAGCGAAGAAGAGCAGGCCCGCATCCGGGAGGAAGAGGCCGCCCGCAGGGCCGCCGCGGCCGAGGCCGCAGCCGAAGCCCGCTCCACCGGGCCAGAAGCGCCTCTCCCGGAAATCACCTTCACCGCCTTCATCATTTCTCTCACTTCCTCGGCCTTCATCCACCTGGGCGACATGCCCGACCCCGCCACCGGGGAGATACACAAAAATCTGCCCCTGGCCAAGCAGACCATCGACCTTTTGGGGCTGCTGCGGGAAAAGACCCGGAACAATCTGGCCGAGGAAGAGGAGAAGCTCTTTGACCACCTCCTGTACGATCTGAGGATGCGCTACGTCAAAGAGACGCGCTGACGGAACGCCCCGTGGAGCAGCTCAGGCGTCTGTGTCCGGCCAAGGTCAACCTCTACCTCAAGGTGACGGGGCGGCGGGAGGACGGCTACCACGAACTGGTCACCGTCATGCAGCCTCTCAGCCTGGCCGATATTCTCACGGTGACCCGGAAGGCGGAAGGACTAAGCCTGACCTGCGATCACCCCCATCTGCCCTCGGGACCGGAGAACCTGGTCTGGCGGGCCGCCCGAGCCTTTGCGGAGGCGCTGGGCCAACCGGTGGACGTGCACCTTAACCTGGAAAAGCGCATCCCCCTGGCCGCCGGACTGGGAGGCGGCAGCAGCGACGCGGCCGGGACGCTCCTGGCCCTGAACCGCCTCTACCGGGAGCCGCTCCCGGCCGCCACCCTGCACCGCCTGGCCGCGGGCCTGGGCGCGGACGCGCCCTTCTTTCTGAGCCCGGCCCCCCAGATCGGCCGGGGCATCGGCACGGAGCTGACCCCCATTCGCCTGCCTCCGTATTGGTATGTTCTGGTCAACCCGGGGTTTCCCGTCTCCACCGGGGAGGTGTACCGGGGCCTGGAGTTGGAGGCTCTGGCTCGCAGGACGCCGCCGCTGCCCCAGGATTTTGCCGGGCGGCCGCCCCGCGCCTGGGTCGGCAATGATCTGGAGACGGTGACCCTGAACCTGTTCCCGGAATTGAACCACCTTCTCTCCGCCCTGGCCGATGCCGGCGCTGAGGCTCGGGGCATGTCCGGCAGCGGACCCACTCTCTTCGGTCTGTTCTCCGGGGCTCCCGAAGCCCTGAGAGCGGCCCGCCGTCTCCGGGAGCACTACTCCGGTTGGCTGGCGGTGGCCCGGGGGCTGACCGGAGAGGCGGGCGAGGCCGACTGGGGGGACCTGGCATGGATAATCTGATAATTTTCAGCGGCAACGCCAACCTGCCCCTGGCAGAAAAAATCTGCCGGCACCTGGAGATTCCCCTGGGCCAGGCCGCAGTAGGGAAATTCTCAGACGGGGAGATCTTCGTCGAATTCCGGGAAAACGTGCGGGGCCGGGACGTCTACATCATCCAGCCCACCTCCATGCCCACCAATGAGCACCTGATGGAGCTGCTCATCATGATGGACGCCCTCAAGCGGGCCTCCGCCGGTTCCATCACTGCGGTGGTGCCCTACTACGCCTATGCCCGACAGGACCGCAAGACTGCTCCCCGCATGCCCATCACCGCCAAACTGGTGGCTGACTTGATCACCATTGCCGGAGCCCATCGACTCATCACCATGGACCTCCACTCCGGTCAGATTCAGGGCTTTTTCAATATTCCGGTGGACCATCTCTACGCCGCGCCGGTGACCCTGGAGTATGTCCGCCAGACCTTTGCTGAGGACGCGGTCATGGTCTCCCCCGACGCCGGCGGGGTGGAGCGGGCCCGGGCCTTCGCCAAGCGGCTGGGCACCTCCCTGGCCATCATCGACAAGCGGCGGGAAGGTCCGGCCATCAAGGCCATGACCCTCATCGGCAACGTCTGGGGGAAGGAGGCCGTGATCCTGGATGACATGGTCACCACCGGCTCCACCCTGACCATGGCCGCGGAGATTCTCATGCGCCACGGCGCCCGGGCCGTGCACGCCTGCGTCACCCACCCGGTCATGTCCTCCAGCGCCCTGGGCAAACTGCAGAGCTCCCTGCTCCAGTCCCTGGCGGTGACGGACACCATCGCCCTGACGCCGGAGGTGGCCGCCCTGGGGAAGATCCGGGTGCTCTCCGTGGCGCCGCTCCTGGGCGAGGCCATCCGCCGCATCCACAACCGGGACTCGGTCAGCTCCCTGTTCGTCTGATACCATTTTGCAGTTAAAAGGTGGCGCAGGCTAAAGCCCGCGGCTAAAAAATGGTCCAATAACTGCAACTTGGCATAAACAGCCTGCTGCCAAGGAGGCGTCGTGCGGCTCATCGTGGGATTGGGCAACCCCGGCCCGGAATATGTCTACACCCGCCATAATCTGGGGTTCATGGTGGTGGAGGAGTTGGCCCGGCGCTGGGGCGTGGCGCTCAAGTCCAAAAAATTTCCGGCCCGGTGGGGGCAGGGGAGGGTGGGGGAGGAGCAGGTGGTGCTGGCGCAGCCCCTCACCTATATGAATCTCAGCGGCAGCGCCGTGGCCCGGATCATCGCCTGGTTCCGCCTCAATCCCGCCGACATGGTGGTGCTCCACGATGATCTGGACGTCCCCTGGGGGCGGCTCAAACTGGTGCGGGGCGGCGGCGCCGGGGGCCACCGCGGGGTGCTCTCCATCCAGGGGGCCCTGGGCTCCCCGGACTTTTTCCGGGTGAAACTGGGGGTGGGCCGCCCGCCGGCGTGGATGCCGTCGGAGAATTATGTCCTGGGGCGCTTTGCCGCCGACGAACTGGAAACCGCCGCCTTTCTGGTGGAACGGGCCGCCCTGGCCGTGGAGGTCCTGCTGGCCCAGGGGCTGGCCGCAGCCCAGAACCGCTTCCACCGGCTGGACGACAACGGCCCCGGAGCCCCCTCCCCGCCGGATTCCGAAACGCGGTAAGTCCCTCTCCGGGTTCTTTTTTCCTTGGAAAAGTTCTTGGTTCGTTTATGTGGGACACCCGCCTCCATGTGTCCTGGATAAGGCTGACATCCTGCGTCGCCAAACTGTTCAAGTTTTTGTAGAGAGTTCCAGGCTCCTAAGCGAAGGCTCTATGCGCATCCTTCTCATCTCTCCCAACCGTCTGCGTCTGGTGGCCCCGCCCCTTCCCCTGGCCTTGGCCTGTCTGGCCGCGTCGTGGAGCGGCCATCATGAGGTTTACACCCTGGACCTGATGTTCGCCGACGACCCCGAAGGGGCCCTGAGTCGGGCGTTGGCGGACAGCCGGCCCGAATTGGCGGCCGTTTCCCTGCGGAACCTTGACAATCAGGACTCCCGCCACCCGGAATCCTATTATCCCGAAGTCCGGGACCTCATCCGGCGCCTCCGCAGCATGAGCAACGCCTCCCTGTTGGTGGGGGGCAGCGGCTTCAGTTTAATGCCCCGGGAGCTTCTGGCTTACCTGGAGGCGGACTTCGGGCTGGCCGGCGAAGGGGAGCTCAGTGTGCTCCGTTTCCTGGAGGATTATCCCCACGGCGCCTGGCGGCAGACGCCGGGTCTGGTTTACCGGGGCCACGACGGCATCACGGCCAACCCGCCGGCCCTGGTGGCGCGCCTGGAAGACCTCCCGGATCCGGCCCTGGAAGTATGCAGTCCGGTCCTCTACCATGAAGCGGAGGGCAGCGCCAAACTGGCGGGGGTGATCCCGGTGCAGACCCGGCGGGGCTGTCCCATGCGTTGCATTTACTGCACCACGCCCCGACTGGAAGGGAGGCGTCTGCGGGCCTGGCCGCCGGAGCGGGTGGCCGGCTGGCTGGCCCGCTGGCACGAAAAATGGGGCTTGACCCGCTTCTACTTCGTGGATAGTTTGTTTAACCACCCTCAGGATTACGCTCGCCGTTTGTGCCAGGCCCTGCTGGAGCTGCGCCTGCCCCTGGAGTGGGCCGCCATCATCAACCCGGCCTTCCCCGACGGGGAACTCTTCCACCTCATGCGACGGGCCGGCGCGGTGCGGGTGCAGGTGGGCAACGAGAGCGGCTCCGAACTGGTCCTGCAGCGGCTCGGCAAAGGCTTCGGCCGGGACCAGGTGGTGCAGACCCTGTCCCTCCTGGAAGAGGCGGGTCTGGCCTACGCCTGCTTCCTCCTGCTGGGAGGCCCCGGAGAGAACCGGCGCACGGTGGCCGAGAGCATCGACCTCATGGAGCGCTTCCATCCCCTGCTGGTGAACCTGACGGTGGGCATCCGCATCTACCCGGGCACGGAGATGCATCGGCTGGCCCTGGACGCCGGGATGGTGCAGGAAGGGGAAAGCCTCCTTCGCCCCGCCTTCTATCTGGAGCCGGGATTGGAGCCGTGGATTTGGGAGCACCTGGCGGAAGTTCAGAGCCGCCACCCCACCTGGATTTTCTGAAGGGGGGCGGTTGATGGGAGCCTGCGGCTCACTTGCATTGTCTGAGGGGATATTTGCAAGGGTGGGAACGAGGGAGCCAGCCTCCGGCGCCGCAGGCGTCTCGCCTGCCCCGGCCTGCCCGGCGCACTATTCAGTACAGGACTCCAAACGATGACGGCACGAGAGGACGACGAACCGCGGGACCGCCCCAGTTGGCGGGACATTGACCGGCGCCGGGAGCGACCCGGAGAGAAGTCTGCCCGGGCCCCCCGACCGGCCCGGAAGCAGGCGGAATGGGTCCGCAAGATGGCCCTGCGCCAGGCCGAGGCCCTCTTTAAAGGAAAAAAGGGGCGACCGGAATATCAGACGGCTTTGAAAGGCCTGGAGGCGGCCTACGGCACCAAGAAGTTTCCCGCAGAGGGACGCAAGTTCCTGGAGGAGTACGGCCTGCCGGATGAGTGGGGGGCGCTCAATCTCCTGCTGGACTACCCGGAGCCGGAAGTGGTGTTGCAGGCCATGGAAGCTATGGCGCGGCAGGCGGCCTCCCGGAGTCGGGTGGAGCGGCAGGGATTTCAGGGGCGGCTGAAAATTTGGGCCCTTACCAGCGACGACCCGGCCATGCGGCAGCGGGCCGAAGAGATTCTGGAAAAATTATAATATTTAATGTTATTTTAAAAAATATCTTGACAATATATTTTATTTAATTTTAAAGTGGAACCGCAGCATGAAGGGACGCCCCGGCAGTTTTCGGGACCGCCCCACGAGAAGCACAAGGAAGTGCTTTCCATGCAAAAGGATCTGCTTACTTAGGCCATGGAGACAGGCGGAACTGCTGACAGGTGCGGCGGCGTCTGGTCCATGCCCCCGCAGACGCCGGGAACCGCCGGGTCGAAGAGCCCTCACGGTCGGTCTGGAGCTGTATGTGCCCCCGAGGCGCCCGTCTTGAGCCGCCTCCTTACCTCAGACCACTCCCTTCTGGAAATTCTGCTGCGCCTGCCTCTCCTGGCCGCCACGCCGCTGCCCGTCCTGGTTCGGGGGGAACCCGGCACCGGCAAAGAACTGGTGGTGGAAGCCCTGTGGGCGCTCAGTGATCGGCGGGACCGCCCCCTGCACCGCCTCAATTGCGCGGTCCTGACCCCTGAATTGGCCAGCAGCGAATTATTCGGCCATCAGCGGGGCGCTTTCACCGGGGCCGAGCAGACCACCTTGGGGAAATTCCGGCTGGCCCACGGCGGCACCCTCTTTCTGGATGAAGTGGGGGATCTCCCCTTAAGCGTCCAGCCCCGGCTGCTCCGGGCGGTGGAGCAGGGCGAAATCGAGCCCGTGGGGGGCCAAGGCTCCCGCAGGGTGGACGTCCGCCTCATTGCCGCCACCAACCAGAACCTGCCGCGGCTCATCCACCAGGGGCGCTTTCGCCGGGACCTCTACGACCGGCTGGCGGTGCTGGACATTGCTTTGCCTCCCCTGAGGGAGCGGGGCGAGGACCTGTTCCTTCTGGCCCACCACTTTTTGGAGGCTGCGGCCGCCCGTTATCAGCGGCCGGTGACCGGGCTCAGCGCCAAGGCCCGGAAACGCCTCCAATCCTACCACTGGCCCGGCAACGTTCGGGAACTGCGGAATGTCATCACCCGGGCGGTGCTCTTCAGCGCCGGCCCGGACATCCAGGAAGGAGAATTGCTCTTTCCGCCCCCCCAGGAACAGCCGGCCGCCCCCCTGCACCACCCTTTCGCCACCCCGGTCCCCCCGGTTTACGGCGCCTTCCCTAAACGGACCGCCCCCTCGACCTCTCGGCCTCTGCCCGGCCAACTCCGTGAACTCTTGGGTGAAACCGGGGGCAACGTCTCCGCCCTGGCCCGACGCCTGGGAGTCTGCACCCGCACCCTGTACCGTTGGCTCAAGGCCTGCGGCCTCAACCCCCAGGAACTGAGACCCCAACCCGGGATAAGTGTGAGACCCAGGGCAGGGGAGGGGGCCTGGCCCCACAACCTCCGGACCGCTTCCACCCACCGGCTCCCCCCTGGTCCTTGAGTGGGGCGGGAATGGGCGGCGCATTCCGCGGTTGGCGAGATTCCGGCCGCACCCGCCGGGTTGCGTCGTCTCCTGTGTCCGTTAGGTGACGGCTTCCGCTCCCGCTGGGGGCGGATATAAACCGGCGCCAGGTAAAGGGTGGCAGGGTTGCGCCTGACTGCCCGAGGTAATCACAGGCTATTGATTACCCGGAGTTGGGGAAGGAACTTGAGGCCGGGGGGTCAGGCCGGCGCGATGAGGTTGGCGCGCAGCGTGGGGTGGGCGCGGATGATTTCTCCGGCCAGGTCCGCCACTGCCGCCCCGGCGTCGATGAGGTGGGTGTCGCTGGTGGCGATGGGGCCGGGAAAGGCCAGGAGCTCCCGTTCGGGCACAGGCACGGCCTGGGAGGCGGCCTCCAGGCCCCGGGAGTGGAGGACCTCTGCGGCCCGGCGGGCCAGCTCGCCGCTCCTGCTCATGGGGGCGTCGAACCAGAGGCTGAGGGGGCCCACCCCGGTCCGGGCCAGCAGGTCGGCCAGGAGCGCCAGGGCCGCCTCCGTCTCCGGGGAGTCCCGGTAGGTCCCGGACAGCAGGGCCGCATCCCGGATGAAGCCGTCGTCCGCGGCCACCAGGGGCAGGCCCCGAAGCGCGGCGATGAGGGTGATCAGGACGTTGTGGCCGTCTATCCCCAGGGGGAGGCCGGACAGGTCTTGCAGCAGTCGGATCTTGCGCCGTCGGGTCGCGGCAAGGTCGGAGGCGAAGACCCCACGGTGCAGGAGCTGACGGCCGGTGCGGTCCAGGCCGTAGCGGTTCCCCACCAGGCTGAGGGCGGCCCGGCGGGGATAGCCGCGGTTGAGGAGATAGCGAAAGTCTGCAGCCCCTTCGCGAAGGCGGGTCAAGGTTGCCTCTGAGGTCATCCTCACCCCCCCCCGAGAAGTTCGGTCTGATCCCCCAACGAGACCAGGCGGCCGCCGGCCTGGCCCGGCAGACACCGGCGGGACGCCGGCGCCACCGGTGTTCTCCCAGGTTTCCCGGTTAACCGGTTGATTCAGGGGGAAATTTGCACCGGGAGAGGGCCTGCAGGCAGGCCTGCGCCGGCCCTCTCGCCATGCCTTGTCCTTACTTGCCTCTCAGATGCTCTTTAGCCAGTTGGGCCCCCAGGTCCCGGGCGGACTGCATCTCCTCGGGGTCGGGGATGTACTTGACCTGGAAGCCGGGGTGGGCGATGTTCATCCCCATGGCCTCCAGCTCCTTGGTGATGAGCCCCACGGCCTGGCCGCTCCAGCCGTAGGAGCCGAAGGCCGCGGCCGCCTTGTTTTTGGGTTTGAGGCCCTTCATGTAGGTGAGGAACTGCCCCACCGAGGGGAAATAGCCGTTGTTCAGGGTGGGGGAGCCGATGAGCAGCAGCCCCGCCTCCAGCACCTCGGTGATGATGTCGCTGTAGTGCCGCGCCCGCAGGTAGTGGAGCTGCGCCTCCACGCCCGCGTCCATCAGCCCCTCCGTCAGGGCCTGGGCCAGCATCTCGGTGCTGTGCCACATGGAGTCGTAGATGACCACCCCTTTGGGCTCCACCTCGCCCGCGGCCCAGCGGCGGTAGGCGGCCAGGACCGGTTCCGGGTTGCGGTAGATGAGGCCGTGGTCCGGGGCGATGACCTTGAAGGTGAGCCCCAGGGCCGCCACCTTGTCCAGCAGTTGGGTGACGAGACTGCTCATGGGCATGAGGATGTTGGCGTAGTATTTCTTCAACTGGTGGGGGTAGCCCACCGGGTAATGGGGCAGCTGGTCGTCGAACCGTTCGCTGGAGGCCAGGTGCGCCCCGAAGCCGTCGCTGGAGAAGAGCACCTGTTCTTCCTTCAGAAAGGTCATCATGGAGTCGGGCCAATGGAGCATGGGGGTTTCCAGGAAGGCCAGGGTGTAGCGGCCCAGGGAGAGCTCGTCCCCCGTCTTCACGGTGACGAAGGGCCAGTCCGCCTTGAAATGGCGGCTCAGGCCGTCTTTGCCCCGGGGCGAGCAGAAGACCTTTTCGGGCGAAACCAGGGCGATGGTTTCGGCCAGTCCCCCCGAATGGTCCATCTCCACGTGGTTGGAGATGATGTAGTCGATTTTCCCCGGCTCCACGATCTCGGCGATGCGGGCCATCATTTCCGGCGTAAAGCCCTCTTTCACCGTATCGATGAGGGTGATTTTTTCGTCCACAATGAGGAAGGCGTTATAGGTGCTCCCGGCGTCGGTGAGGTAACCGTGGAAGTCACGGATGTTCCAGTCGATGGCGCCCACCCAGTAGACGCCGGGGACGATCTCTACAGGCATGACGGCCTCCTGTGCGAAAGTTTATGGTGGGGGGAGGGGGGCAACGCTCACAGACCCTCCTTGGCCAGTTCTTCCAGGAGGGCCTTTTGCTTCTTGCTCAGGGTGGCGGGGGTGTCCACGATGATGCGCACAAACTGGTCCCCCCGGGTCTTGCCGTTTTGGTGAGGGAGACCATAATTCTTTAGGCGCATCTTGGTATGGCTGGGAGTGCCGGGAGGCACTTTGAGGCTCATGGTCTTGCCGTCCAGGGTGGGCACGGTGACCTTGGTCCCCAGGGCCGACTCGGTGAGGCGGATGTGCCGGTCCACATAGAGGTCTGTGCCCTCCCGCTTGAACACGGGGTGCTCCACCTCTTTGAGTTTCACATAGAGGTCGCCGGGGGGGCCCCCCATGGGGCTGGGCCGGCCTTTCTCGGCCACCCGCAGACGCTTGCCGGGAAGGGTTCCCGGCGGAATTTTCACGGTCACTTTCTCGGTCTGGCCGTTGCGCACGAAGCTGATGAGCTTCTCGGCGCCGAAGGCCATCTCGTGGAGGGTGATGGGCACTTCCACCTGCAGGTCCTCCCCCTTGAGGGGGGGCGGGGTGGGTTGGAACCCCTCCGGACCGCCGAAAGTGAAGACCCGGGTGCGGGCGCCCCGGGGCGCCCGACCCCGTCCGCCCAGGCCCCCGAAGATCCGGCTGAAAAAGCCCTGGTCCATGCCCACATCAAAGATGTCGGTAAAATCGAACCCGCGAAAAATGTCTTCCTGGCTGAACTTGGCGCGGAAGGCCTGCGAGCCGTAAGTGTCATACTCCTGGCGCTTTTCGGGGTTGCTCAGGACGGCATAGGCCTCGCTGATCTTCTTGAATTGTTCTTCCGCCTCCTGCTTGTCGCCCTTGGCTTTGTCGGGATGATACTTCAGGGCCAACTTGCGGTAGGCTTTCTTGATGTCTTCGGGGGAGGCGCCCCGGCTTACCCCCAGAAGCTGATAATAGTCCTGCTCGGCCATGAGTCTCTCTTTCGGGCACGCCCGCAATGGTCGGAGATTGCCGCCCCTGCAAGGGTGGAGCAGCGCCTCCCCCCCTGCCGACCCTGCCGCCGGGGGTGCGCCACCTCATCTATCTATTATAAAAAGATGGCGTGCCTTGTCAAGCTATCGGCAAGTATAACAATTTTATTTCATTCATAATTTCTTTATTGATGGCCACCCCTGGAAATTTCCGCCCTTGCAGAATCCCTTCTGTTATGATAACAATTTCACGTCGGCAACGGTCGGTCCGGTTCGGCGCCGCAATTGGGCGCGTAAGATCCCACTAATTCCAAGGAGGTTGGGCATGACGGCTTTGATCGGCGGGCTGGTCGCCTTGGCCTTGGGCCTCATCGGCCTGGGCCTGTGGTTCGGGGATTTCCTCACGCTCTTGAAGGGAGGCATCCCTCTGCTCCTGCTACTGGGCGGGGCGTTGTCCGTCTATCTGGGATTTGAAGAGGCCAAGGACAAGTTCTTCAAGAAGCCCGAAACCTCGACTTATGAGCCTCCCCAGGTCTCCGAAGCCGAGGTGGAGAAATACAAGGCCGAAGTGGAGCGCCTCAAGGCCGAAATCGAAGATTTGAAAAAACCGTCCTGACCCGGCGGTCAGGTCTGCCGGTCCGCCCCCGGCCCCGCCTCGGGGCCCGGGGCGAGTTCTCCGGAGAGCACCCGGACGAGCTGGCCCGGCCCCGTCTCCAGCAGAAGGGCCCCATCCGGGGCCACGTCCCGGGCATATCCTGCTATGCGGCCGGTCCCCTGCCGCACGCTCACCGTTCGTCCCAGCGTCACCGAGAGCGCGCGCCACTCCTCCAGAATCCCGGCAACATTTCCCGCCAGGAAATCCTCGTAAATCATTTCCATTTCTTCCAGCCAGGCCCTGAGCAGCGCCGCCCGGGGCAGAGTCCGCCCCGTGGCCTGGGCCAGAGAAATGGCGGTGTCACGAAGCTCCACCGGAAAGTCCCGGTTGTTGACGTTCACTCCCAGCCCCAAAACCAGATGGTTGATGCGGTCTTCCTCTGCGGTCATCTCGGTGAGGATGCCCCCCGCCTTCTTGCCGGCGACGATGAGGTCGTTGGGCCATTTCAGGCCGATCTGCACCCGGGCGACGCCACCCAGGCCCCGGGCCGCGGCCACCCCCGCCGCCAGCGTCAGGCGGGGCAGGTTTTCCGGAGGCAGGTCGGGCCGGAGAAGGAGGGAGACATACAGCCCCGCGCCCGGGGGGGATTCCCAGCTCCGCCCCAACCGCCCCCGGCCGGCGCGCTGGGCCTCGGCCACCACCAGGGCGCCTTCCGGGGCTCCCGCGGCCCCCAACTCCTTGGCCAGATCGTTGGTGGAATCCACAAGCTCCGCATGGTGAATGGCGCCGCCCAGGCGGGCGGTCCCGAGGCCGCTGAAGATTTCCTCAGGGAGCAGGCGGTCCGGCGCCTCCAGGAGGCGGTAGCCTCGCCGGGGCGTCCCTGCGATGGCATAGCCCCGGCTTTTCAGGCGCTGCACGTGCTTCCACACCGCCGCCCGGCTCACCCCCGCGGCCGCCGCCAGACCTTCCCCCGACACCGGCCCGGCCGCCTCCTTGAGGGCCCTGACCAAGCGCGGCAAGGGGTCATCGGCGGTCATGCCTCTCCCCGCACCTGTCGCTTTCTTGCGCTCCTGCAACGATTCCCACCCTCGTTCCCAGGCTCTGCTTGGGAACGCACTTGCCCCCGAAGCTCCTGCTTCGGAAACCGATTCGCCCAAAACAGCGTAAAGACTACGGCGGCGCCGACGCCACCCCCTCACCTCCGGGGCGAGGGCCGCCCCCCCGGCTCCATTAGGCTGCGTTTGAGGGAATTGTTGTACACTGCCGCCCCCAGCAAGCCTCCTAAAATGAAACCGGCCACCGCCGCCCCCAGTGATGGGGACACCAGCAAGGCGATGCACAGACCGGTGACGGCATAGGCGGCGGGAATGCAGAATCTGGCCCACCTCTCCTGGCAGCCCGGCAGCAGGGCCAGAATCAGGAGCACCGCCAGAATCTGCACCCAACGGGGATGACGCCGCCGCCATGCCACTGTCTGGCCCTCCTTGTCGGGAAACGACCTTCAGCGCAGGTTAT
>Ga0194126_10007425_pt1 | contig 15272 bp, 15 predicted proteins | sample TA2KigC150mmetaG_FD_148641 | JGI IMG/M metagenome (GOLD analysis project Ga0194126, IMG submission 148641) | Freshwater microbial communities from Lake Tanganyika, Tanzania - TA2015035 Kigoma Deep Cast 150m | ecosystem: Environmental > Aquatic > Freshwater > Lake | place: Tanzania: Lake... | reverse complement strand
CGCTAACTAATTATCAGCCCGGCCTAAAAAGCTGGGTGGCAACGCTGATCATCACCGCCCACAACCGGGAAGCGGTCTTTGCCAAAAGAGAGGAAATAGTGGCCAGGATTGCCCGGGAAATGAACTTAAAGAGAGGATGTAAAGAGTGACCAGGTTAATTGCAGAGCAGGTCCTAATGATCCCTGAGAAGATCAAGGAGTTTGACCAGGAGCTGATCAAGAAAACCGGCAGCAGTCTAAGAGAGCTGGCTATTGAGGCTTCCGGCATTGGGTCTGCCCCCCCTAAGCCCGCTGCCCACCCGGTGGTGGTGATCCCGGTCACGGCCGGTCAGGGAACGATTAAGGGTTTTAGCGAAGCGCTCTGCGCTATTGCCGCCTATCTCGGTTTCCCGGCCTCTATAACCGCCGCCTCCGATGTTTCCGGACTGGTTGAGGCCTACCAAAGCGACGCAACCATCGCCCTAATGGCAGACGATCACCTATACGCCGCTATCAACCTTAAAACCCGCCGCGTTGCCGATAATGACGAAGCCACGGCCAAGGGCTTTACAACAGCCCTGCAGAAAATGGCTGGCGGCCTCAAAGGCAAAGCAGTTCTAGTGATCGGTTTAGGCCTCCTCGGCACCGCCGCCGCGCAAGCCCTCTTGCAGGAGGGCGCCGACCTGATTCTTTACGACCTGATCAGGGAAAAGGAAGCAGCCCTTTTAAAAAGTTGCGCCACGGCAGAACAACAGCGGATCACAACCGGCCTTACCCTGAAGCAGGCTCTTTCCCGCACCCACTTAATCTTTGATGCCTCCCCGGGCGAGGCCTTTATCCCGGCCGCCATGCTGCCTACCGGCGCTATCATCTCCGCCCCCGGTTTACCCTTAGGGCTTGACGCTACCGCAGCTCAGCGCTACGCCAACCGTCTGATTCACGAACCCTTACAAATTGGCACCGCTGTAATGCTCTTCCAAGCCCTAGCGAAGTCACGGGGACGGTTCGAGCGTCCCGCGGAGCGTAGCGAAGGCCGAAGGGAAGACGATGGAACAGTCCCCTGTGGCGAAGAGGATAAGATAACTCATAGTTTCAAGGAGGCAGTAGTTTATGGAAGCAAAAAAAAGGTACTACCGCAAACGGGTCGATTTCTTTAGACTGCTAACCAAAATGAAGCTCTGGCCGTCGCGCAAAAGGGTTCTCCACGGCATTAAAACAATGGAGATTAAAGGCAACCAGGCGCTGATCATCACCCACTGCGGCGAAACCTTCACAGCCTACAATTCCAAAAACGGCCGTGCCGCCCGTTTCCTGCGCAACAAGTGGGATTTTATCCCCTGCCCCACCTGCCGGGTCCCTTCCTGGAAACTGGAAAAATACAGCTCTACCCGCTTCAGCCAGTCCTACGGCTCCGACTTAGCCGATCAACCGGAAAGCTGATAACCTGAAAAACACTTCACCGCTATCTAAAATACTCTTGGTGTTTCCCCTACCCTGACACTCTGCCTCCGGCAAATCACTCCTCTGATCCGCCATCGCCGGTATCCGCTTTCTCCTCCGCCCCTGCCAGGTAAAACTTTAGTCTCCGCCCCCCGCTCTTAAAGGCGTCGCCCAACTTCCGGGCCAGCTCTTCGCTCTGCTTTAAGGTTAATTTACCGGCATCAACCGTCTTCTTCGTCGCCTGTGATACCACACTGTGCCCGTAGCGAAAAGGCCGCTTACCCGCCTTGGCTGTAGCCCTTAAGATTGACCTGGTTACCTGGTAGGTAGAATCGCTCAGCACCTTGGCCAAAAGGGCTGTTGCCTGCACCATGGCCGCCCTCCGCAGGGTGCTTCTCTCCGGCCTGATTAGCGAGGCGCAGTACTGCCTGGTAATTACCCCCACCCGTAAAGTTAAAAACGCATTGGCCGAGCCATTGATAACCGAGTTGGTAATAACGTTGGCCGCCGTATTTAAAGCAGGGGTCATCGATGAGAGCGAGCTGCCCATCAGCGAGGCGATCATTGGCTCCAGCTGATCTTCGATCAGATCTAAATTCTCAATTCGGGTGGCCAGAAAAGCGGTGGCAAAAACGTTGCCGTATAAGTAAGCCAGCTCACGCAAAGTGGGCCGCTGGTTGTAGAGGGTAGTCACCTGCCAGATCATCCGCAGCTGGGTGATAATTACAATCAGCGCATCAAGGGCGCCGTACTGCGAGATTGCGGTCATAATAAACACCCCGGAAGCAGCACTCTTGATCGCCTCATCGGCAATCCCATCCAGCTTCTTCAACGCCGCCTCAATCTCTTCGGGCTGTTCAGGGTCAACCGCCGCCTTGCCTAAGTGGGGGTTCTTCGCCAACCGCGCCGCCAGCTTCTTCAAGTAAAACTTATACTGTTCGCTTTCCACATCTTCCGGCGGCAGCAGGGCGGGCGGCTTGCTGTAGATAGCCACCAGGGGCACAATAATCACCGCCGCGTAAACGGCCAGCAGTAGGTAAAGCAGCACCTGGCCCAGCACCGGGCTAATCCCGGCAGCAAAGCTAACCAGTTGATTGGTCTGATTGATCACAAAGATTACCAGCAGCACCGTAAAAAAGAGCGCCACCACCATCACAACCCGCTTAATAAAGCCAAACATCCCCTCACCCCCCGCAACTTTACCTCGATACCATCTTCAACTGTGTGCAATCTTGTCCTGATTGTTATTACTATACCACTTAAATCTGCTATAATCTTCATAATAACTAATCAACGGCGGTGATCACGTGACCCTAAATTTAACCGATCTGCTCCAACAAAAAAAGCCCCTGATCTTCGACGGTGCCCTCGGCACCGAACTGGCCCGCCGCAACTTAATAGGCGGCGTCGCCCTTAACCTTACCGACCCCGAGCTAATCCTTAACTTCCACCAAGAATACGCAGCGATCGGCGTCGACTTCCTCACCACCAATACCTTCACCGCTAACCGTATCTACTGCGAAACTCACGGCCTCCCTATTGACTTCCTCTCCGCCAACAAAGCCGCCGTCACCTTAGCCCGCCAGGCCGCCGGCCCTAACCAATACGTTATAGGCGACCTCGGCCCCACCGGCCGCCTTCTTAAACCCTACGGCGACTTCACCGAAGAACAGTTCCACGCCAACTTTGCCGAGCAGGCCGCAACCTTAGCCGCTGCCGGAGCGGACGCCCTGATTATCGAAACCATGACCGACCTGCGCGAAGCCCTCACTGCCCTTAAAGCCAGTAAGAAGGTCACCACCCTCCCAGTTATGGTTACCCTCTCCTACGCCACCACCGACAAAGGCGGCCGCACGATCATGGGCGCTACCATTGCCGAAGCGGCAGCCGCCCTCAAAGCAAACGGGGCCTCAGCTATCGGCGCTAACTGCGGCGAGTTAACCCCCCTCCAGATGGCCGAGATCGCCGCCCTCTACCGCCGCCACACCACCCTGCCGATCATTATCCAGCCCAACGCTGGCATCCCAAAACTTATCTCCGGCAAAACTGTCTACGAGATGAGTCCCACCGATTTTGCAGCCGGCATCCAACAATGCTTTGATAACGGCGCCTCGATAATCGGTGGTTGTTGTGGTACTACTATAGAACATATAAAAGAATTGATTTAGAGTTTGAGACTGTAAATAATAAGCATAATATGGATGAGCTTTGATAGCAGATATGAAAGCGAGCTATTTTATATGATTAAATTTAAGACGGCCTGCCCGCTGGATTGCTGGGACCAGTGCGCTTTTGTGGTTGGGGTGAAAGGCGGGAAGGTGGCTTCAATCGAGGCGGATCCGAAGCAGCCTATTACTGATGGCTTTATCTGCGCTAAGGGTAAGAAGCATCTGGAGCGGCTTAATCATCCGGGGCGGCTACTTTATCCGCTGTTGAAGCGGGGGCGTGGCGGCACTTTTAGCAGGATCAACTGGACCGAGGTGGTTGATTTGGTGGCAGAAAAAATCAGCTGCACTGTAGAAAAACACGGCCCGCTGGCGCTGCTGCATTATTATGACGGGGGTTATGGTGGGCTGCTTAAGGATATTGAGGGGCGGTTTTTCAGCGCATTGGGTGGCTGCACTTTGCACCGGGGCAGTTTGTGCTGGGCGGCGGGTATAGCTGCTCAAAAGTATGATTTTGGTGCGGTAAAGGCGCATCCGCATGGAGATATGATTAACTCCAGGTTGATTATGATCTGGGGGCGCAACCCGGCCAATACGCAGGTGCACCTGCTGCCCTTTTTAAAAGCGGCCCGGGCTGGTGGAACAAGGGTGGTGTTAATCGACCCGTTTAGGACAGCCACGGCTAAACTTGCCGACCAGTATGTGCAGGTAAAGGCGGCAAGCGACGGAGCTTTGGCGCTTGGCATGGCTAAGGTGATCATCGCGCGGGGGCTCTACAACCGGCAGTTTGCCCGGGAACGAAGCAGCGGTTTTGAGCAGTTTAAAGAGCTGTGTGGGGCGCTTGATTTGGAGCAGGTGGCCCAAATCAGCGGCCTGGCCGTAGCAGAGATTGAAAAGCTGGCTGTGGATTACGCTCAGGCAAAGCCGGCGGCGATTTTGGTTGGCATTGGCCTGCAGCGCCACAGCAACGGTGGCAATACGGTGCGGGCAATTGATGCACTGGCGGCGCTTACCGGCAATGTTGGGGTGCCGGGAGGGGGGGCGAGTTACGCTAATTTTAGGATGACCCGCCATATTGATCACGGGTTTTTAAGCGGTAAGGATTTAGGGCCGAATTACCGTTACTACCCGAAACCACAGCTGGCAGAGGCGCTGGAAGATTTAGTGGAGCCGCCGATTCAGCTGATCTATGTTAGCAGGGCTAATCCGCTGACTCAGGTGGGCGACAGCAACCGCCTGCGGCAGGCGCTGCGGCGGGCGCCGTTTATAGTGACGGCGGAGCACTTTATGACTGATACCGCGGCGGCCTCCGATCTGGTGCTACCGGCAACTAACTTTTTAGAGGCGAGTGATCTCTATTTCAACTCAATGAGCCATCCGTATTTAGTTTACGGGGAGAAGGTGGTGGAGCCGCCTGGTGAGTGCCGCCCGGAATACGATTTTTGGGCGGAGGTGGCGGGCTTGCTCGGTTTAGCAGGGTTCCTTCCGGATGCGCAAAGGCCGGAGGATTTGCTGAAGAGGGCGATTAGGCCACTGACGGAAGCTTACGGGATTACACTTCAGCAGATCAGGGAAGAGGGGCCGCTGTTGTTGCCGGGTGGGGAAGATATCCCTTGGAGCGATGGAGTTTTTGAAACGGAAGATGGCAGGTATAATTTTTATTCGAGGCGGGCTGTCGCTGACGGGGCTGACGGGCTGCCGTTTTACCGGGCACCGCTGGAGCTGGGTGATCAGGCGCTGAGGGAGTCCGGCTACCGCTACTGGTTTGTAACCCCGCACATGAGGGATTCGATTCACTCTACCCACCTGCTACCGGGCTCGGGGTTGATGCCGAAGGCTTATGTTAACCCGCAGTTGGCAGCAGCAGAAAACCTGGTAGCGGATGATCTGGTTGCAGTTTCATCAACGAGAGGCCGAATTGAGCTTAAGCTGGAGATTAGTGATGCAGTACCTCCCGACACGGTCGTGGTCTACCAGGGCTGGTGGGAGGAAAGCGGGGCGGCAGTCAACAAACTTACTGCCGATCGGCTGACCGATTTCGGTAACCAGGCCGCCTACTACGACTGCCTCTGCCGGGTGGATAAACTGTAACTGAAACGTCACCCTGTCCGAAAAGTTGCCAACAGATCATTTTATATACCTTTTTAATTCCTTATAAAAATTTTCTCTTGTGCCAGCCATTATAACAACTATAATTTTATTGTTTTCTAGTTTCACAATTCGATAAGCCAACTCATAGTTGTTGCCTTCATAGTAAACATCTATGCTGTATAGGCCTTTCAGATCTCCGCTTTTTGCTTTACCGCAATATGGATTTAATCTGATGGCTGAAATTGTTTTGTAGTAAAGTGTAAGCAGTTTTTGGTCTTTTAGTTTTTTAAAATATTTTTTAGCGGCAGCTGTGTAGGTAACCGGAAGCAATCACTAATCCTCCGCATTTTCATGAACTTTAAATATTTCGTCTGTATGATCAGTATATTCATTGAGTGCTTCTTTTGCCAATTGGTCTGCATCGGCAATCATGTTTTCAACTGCAGGGCGGATCTGATGGCTGATGCGGCGAAACTCGACCAGTAATTCCTGGCCGGAATAACCCTGTTCTATCAGGTCAGCTATTATTTCTTCTGCAAAATGTAATCCTTTGTCTTCAACCGGTTTAAGAATTAACATTTCGTTTGCATAAATACATTCAAGTTCATCGGATAATCCCAATGCATCAAAATATTTCGATGGTATTGTTATTTGACGTTTTGTAGAAATGCGAATGCGTTTTTTTTCATAATGAGTCTTTCTAAGTTCATTATTGACCGCTTTCATGAGTCAAACTTCCTCCAATCTAGTAAGGATACTTGGTTTCCTTACCGATAGGATATATCTGATCTGGTTGGATGTCAAATTAAGCAAAGCTAAACAATTAGAAAGGAATCGGATAGGGGAAACATGCTTGAAGCAAGTTATTATTTGATTTATTATAGCATTGTCGGCTATAAAAAAAGTTTCAATTAAGATAGTCAATAGACAAGGGGACGTTTCACTCGTCCGGTTAACTGCTTTAAAAACAAGAGATTTTATACGATAACAGATCACGAAACTGGCTGACCAAACCAGACAGGGGAAACGTCCCCGTGTCCGCAGACAGAGGAAACGTCCCCGTGTCCGAATGTCCCGTCCCCGTGTCCGAACGTCCCCCTGTCCGCAAAAGGAGATTGACGATGACTGAGATAAGCTATGAAAATTTCGATCGGGTTCAGGTAGAAGATGGTGATTGGCATGAAAAACAATGGGAACAATCCAAAATGGTCTTTGAGAGCTTTTACGAATATCTTCAGGAAAAAGGACTAAAAGAGTCGACAGCAGCTGAGAAAACGAATATGGTGGTTTTTTTCTTTATGAAATTCGTCTTCGTTTACTTAGATGACATTGAGAGTATTTTGCATGTAGGCGACGATGTGATTAGGGTTTTTTTAGGAAACTGGTATATAAGAAAATTTTTTAGCCCCAGAACTAAGGAAATAAATAAATTCCTGATTGCTATAGGTGATTTTTATACTTTTTTGCACAAGAAAGGATTTTATGGTAAAACCTCGTTGATAGCGATCAAGGAAGTATGTAAAGATAAAGAGTGGTTTGTAGAAAGGCTTAGGAGTTATTTTGAGTCAGAGGGTGAGGATTTTAGAGATTGGATAATGGAATATAATTATGAATTCTGAGAGATGCCCGAAGGGATGAAGAATTGCTGAGCAACGCAACTGTCAAGCTATCTGAGGGAATTCGTTTGCGGGAGGAGTCATGGGGAGGGCTATTGTTTCGTCAAGATGACGGAACAGTTATTGATGTTGATCGGGATGCATTCGCCTTACTTACTTTTCTTAACCGGAAACGTTATGCAACAATTGAGGATTTATGGATCGCTTTCCCCGGCAAGGGTAACAATAATCAACCCCCGGTGAAAATGAATGCTGAAATCACCGCTGTCGTAAAGCAGTTGATTGATTTGGGCATAATCAAAGTTTGCCCAAATGGCGATTCGTCTGGGGAAAAATATGGTGAGAACGCTGTAAATACGTTCTTAAAGCCTGAAAATTTAAGGCATTCACCGTCTGTTTTTCAGCTCAACAAAGAAACTTACACCCTTTCTGTTCCTGAAACAGTTCATTGGGCGATTACATTTAAATGTACTCAGGTCTGCCCGGATTGCTACGCCGGACGTTACCGGAAACAGGATATTGTTGAACTGGATACGTTTGGTGCGTTACAGGTTGTTGAAAAACTTGCGGGGCTGGGTGTTTTTCAGCTTGCGATTGGTGGCGGAGAGCCTTTCCTGCGGCCTGATCTGCAAATTATTACCCAGGCAGCGGAGAAGGCTGGTCTGGCAGTGCATGTTACCACCGGTCTGACTGAAAACCTTGATTTTGAACTATTGGACAAGTTAACCTCATCCATCAAATCTTTGCATATTGGTGTCACGCAGGATCGCCTTATAAGTTGGCCTCAGTCAGAAATAGAAATGTTTCGACAGATTACCCGGGCAGCGCAGGCTTTAGGTCTACGGGTGGGTGCAAACCTGATTGTGAACAACTCTGCTTTAAAGCATTTTGAACAGATTATAGATGTTTTAGCCGAAGCCGGTTTCGAGAGAATTATTTTGCTACGCTACAAACCCCCTTCTGACATTGAGCGTTGGCTGGCGGAAAAACCTTCACAACAGGCTTACTTAGACTTGGAAGCGGTCCTGCGAAAAACAGTGAAGCTAAATCCCCATTTAGAATTTAGGCTGGATTGTGCCCTCAGCTTTTTGCAGCGTAATCAGGACCCAGCGGCAGCCCTTGCAGCCGGGATTCGCGGTTGTGTGGCCGGTAATCGGGTAATGGCCATTGCTCCTGATGGTGCAGCTTATCCCTGCTCGCAGCTGATGTACCCCGGATTTAAAGCCGGAAATATCTTAGATGGTGATTTTACTTCTCTTTGGGGAGCCGAACTGATGAATAAATATCGCAACTTTCGTGAAGAACGCAAATTCAAGGAAACTAAGTGCGGGACATGTCTGGCTTCCAGACAGTGCGGGGGATGCAGGGTATTTGCTAACGATGCCCTGGGAGATGATCCTGGTTGTGGCGCGCCACTTTTTCCACCTGCTTGTAACCTGGGGCGCGAGGGCCGGCAGGCTGTCCTGCATTCCTATTTCGATAGGTGTTTTTCAATCACTGTTGATGAGTACATGGAATACTTTCAGGTTGGTCGGCAAAAGGCCAGTAAAGAACTTAGAAATGCCAGTTGGTTGATGCCGGGAAACCAAGTAGCGCATGGCCGCAAAAAGATAGATCCCTACATCAAAGCTGATGCTTACTTGCTGGAAGAAATTCAGGACTCGATCGGCTTTACATCAGGTGGTGCTCCTTTTGCCTCACTGGAAGAAATTAATGAGTGGGTAAAAGGGCCGGATCTGCTTGATTATCCAGATTGGCTGCTAGCCACGCAAGATGATTAGATTGACAGAAGATAATATATAGAACTTGAGAAAGGGATCGTTAATATGAAAATCATCAGTGTTCGGCATGGTTTTGCCTCAGATCACAGCTCTACTTCTTATGAATTTTTAGCTCTCGATCGGCCTTTAGGCAAAGTTGCCAGGGCTGCCGTATCGTCACTTTCAAGGAGAGCTAACCCCACCCGGCGCCGGGTTAGTTTTATTTATCACGCTGACGGTTATGATATCCCCGGTGGGTGGTTGCCCCTGATGAGGGACTATTATGATGTAATGTATTCAGAAAGCTATGATTGGTGGCACTTGGCACTGGCTTTTCATTTGCCCCCTGAGAGACAAGATGAGATAGCGAAGTATGATTTTGAAAACAGAGATAATCTGGGGGTCGAGACAGAGTTTTACGAAGATAGAGCGATAGTGAATATATACTGCCGATTACAGCCTTTTGGACCTTATTATCTTGAAGACGATTGGGATTCAGGTGAAGATGAAGAAGAAAGCGAAGAAGATGATACATTGCAGGATGAGATTATCGCAGAGTTAAATAATCCCTTGTTACAGTTGCTGGCCAAGATTCGAAAACAACTGATAGAGGGAGATTACCGGGTGCTCTATGAGGTCTGGAATATTTACGGTGCCCCGGAATATGATGATGAAGAGGATGAAGAAGGCGAGGGTTGGCCAAAACCACCAATTCCAGAGGAAAAGTCAACCGGAGGTAGGGTTATCGAAGAGCTTGCCGGGTTACTGGATACAATTTAAGCACCGGACAGGGGGACGATTCACGCGGACAAGGGGACGCGCGGACAAGGGGACGTTTCACTTGTCTGGTCAATTACTTTTATGATATGTTCGAATTGAGGTGAGGACAGTGGCGCGACAAGCAAGAGAAAAGAGCAGCACGGGTATTTATCACATTATGTTAAGAGGGATTGATAAAAGAAATCTATTTTTCGATGATGAAGACCGGATGAAATTTATTGAAAACATGATCAAGGCAAGGGAAAATGAAAGATATGAAATATATGGCTACTGCCTCATGGACAACCATATTCATTTGTTACTAAAAGAAGCCGAAGAGATAGGTACCGTCATGAAACGTATTACTGTGGGCTATGTTGGATGGAATAACCGAAAATATGATCGAACAGGGCACCTATTGCAAAACAGATATTTAAGTGAGGCTGTTGAAGAAGAAAGCTATCTTTTAACGGTACTAAGATATATTCATCAGAATCCCGTAAAAGCAGGAATCGTAAAGATAGCAAAAGATTATGAGTGGAGTAGCTATCAGCAATATCGCCAGTATTATAATGAGCAGGATACCCTAATCAGCGGTGATTTGATAAAAGCTTATTTGAATACATTTGAGAGCTTCAGCGATTATATGAATGCCAAAAATAATGATAAATGCTTGGAAACGAGCAGGATAGAAAGATATAACGATAAAAGGTTACATGATATAATTTGTGAAAAATACGATGTTAATAAACTGCCAGTTATTCCCAAAAGAGAGAGAGACGCTTTGATCAAGGATATTTATACCGATAGTAATGCCAGCATAAGGCAGTTGAGTCGGGTGCTGGGGATGAGCAAGTCAATTGTTGAAGAAGCAGTTAAAGGTGACGGTTGAACCGTTAAACTTTCTTCGTCTTCCGGTTCCTTGCTTTGTGTCTTTAACCAGACAAGTGAAACGTCCCCCTGTCCTTCCTGTCCGGAGCTAGAGTGAGTCGATGTATGCTTTGCCCCTGAGCAGCGCTTTGGTGATGCCGGGGGCAAGTTTTTGTTTTTCCGGTGGCAGAAAGGCGCTGACTTCGCTGGTAACCTGATCAAAGTCGAGGATCCCGGTTTGGGCGATAAAGGCACCGAGCATGGTTAAATTAGCCATCTTTTCATTGCCTGTTTCTGCGGCCAGGGCCCTGGTGGGCACCATAATTGTGGTGATACCGTTACTGCTGATTTCTGCAGTGTCGCTGACGAGCGAGCTGTTAACCATTAAGAGCCCGTCTGCCGGGAGCTTGGTTTTAAATTTATTGAGGGCCGGTTCGCTCATGGCAATTACTGCCTGAGGCATGCCGGTAACAGGGGCCCCGATTTTATCTTTTGATATAACTACGGTGCAGTTGGCTGTGCCACCGCGCATTTCTACCCCGTAAGAGGGCATCCAGGTGACGTTCAGATCGGCTTTCATGCCGCAGTGGGCCAGCAGTTCGCCCATCATTAATACACCCTGGCCGCCGAAGCCGGACATGATCACTGAGTATTCCATAGTTAGTACCTCCTAAAAATCTTTATAGACACCCAGCGGGAAGGCTGTTAACATTTCACCTGCCATGCGGGCCAGCGATTGTTGCGGCGTCATCCGCCAGTTGGTGGGGCAGGCTGAAAGCAACTCGATCATAGCAAACCCACGGTTTTCTACCTGGGCCTGGAAGGCTCTTTTCATCGCTTTGCGGGCGCTGCGGATATGCTTTAGATCGTGGCAGGAAACCCTGGCCGAGTAGGCTGTTCCTTGCAGGGAGCCGATCAGCTCGGCCATGCGCATCGGGTAGCCGTCGCCTGCAGGTTTACGGCCCAGCGGGGTAGTGGTGGTTTTTTGACCGGGCAGCGTGGTTGGGGCCATCTGGCCGCCGGTCATGCCGTAAACGCTGTTGTTGACAAAGATGACCGTGATGTTTTCCTGACGGTTGGCGGTGTGGATAATCTCGCTGGTGCCGATTGCCGCCAGGTCGCCGTCGCCCTGGTAGGTAAACACAAATGATTCTGGGTTGGCCCGTTTCAGGCCGCTGGCTACGGCAGGGGCCCGGCCGTGGGGCGCTTCGCAGCAGTCGACGGCCAGGTAGTCGTAGAGAAAGACTCCGCAGCCGACGCCGATTACCCCGATGGCTTTATCGGCCAGTTTAAATTCATCGATTGCTTCGCCGGCGAGACGGTGCACCAGGCCGTGATGACAGCCGGGGCAAAAGTGAAAGGTGTTTTGCAGCAGGCAGGAAGGCGCTGAAAAGATTATTTTCTCCGCTACAGTTGACATGCTTTAAGCCCTCCTCTGTTGAGGATGTTTTCAATTTCGGCCAGAATATCTTCCGGAGTTGGAATGTGGCCGCCGGGGTAACCTTTAAAGAAGACGTGACTTTCTCCGTTACAGGCAAGGCGCACGTCATCGACCATCTGGCCGGTGTTCATCTCTATGACCAGGGTGTTTCCGGCGTTGACTGCAGCTTCGCGGACAGCCTGCTCGGGGAAGGGGTAGAGCGATATTGGCCGCACCAGTCCGACAGGCAGGCCAATACGGCGGGCCTGGTCGACAGCAGAGCGCACAATCCGGCTACAGGAACCGAAGGCTACGACCGCCAGCTTACAACCCGGTGGGCAGTCGGTTTCTACCAGCACTTCGGTTTCTTTAAGCTGCCGGTATTTTTCATCCAGCTTCCAGTTGTGAACAGTCATTTCACCGTCTTTTAAGTAGAGCGATTTAACAAGGCGGGGTTGGCGATTCATAGCGCCACTAAGGGCCCAGGCTGTTTCGGCTGGGGGCGCCTGGGTCGGTTTAAGCACAACCGGTTCTTTCATCTGGCCTAAGATGGCGTCGCCTAAGATCATCGCCGGGTTGCGGTATTTGAAGGCAAGGCGAAATGCTTCGCCGGCCAGGTCGTACATCTCCTGCACCGAGTTGGGGCCCAGCACAATCAGGCGGTAATCGCCGTGACCTCCGCCGCGGGTGGCCTGCAGGTAGTCGCCCTGGGTGGGGGAGATCCCGCCCAGGCCGGGCCCGCTGCGGGTAATATTGACCACCAGAGCCGGCAGTTCTGAGCCGGCCAGGTAGGAGAGGCCTTCCTGCATCAGCGAGATGCCAGGGCCGGAGGAAGAGGTCATCGCCATCTTTCCGGCGGCAGCGGCGCCAAGAACCATGTTGATTGAGGCCAGTTCGCTTTCGGCCTGAATAAACGTACCACCGACTGCCGGCAGGGCAGCTGAAAGATACTCGGGTATGTCATTTTGTGGGGTGATCGGGTAGCCAAAGTAGAAGCGGCACCCGGCGTCGATAGCGCCCTGGGCGAGCGCCACGCTACCTTTCAATAGTTGTTTCTCAGTCAGCTCATTTACCTCGCTTTCGCCGGATATAACCGGTTTTTAACGGTAGACTTCCAAAGCAACGTCCGGGCAGGTTTCGGCGCAGAGCGCGCAGCCGTTACAGTCTTGATCCGGGTTAAAGGTTGCCACGTTATAGCCGCTGCGGTTCTGCCGGCCCTGGTCGATATAGAGGTTCTCTTTTGCGCAAACATCAATGCAGTAACCGCATCCTTTGCAGCGTTCTTCATTAATTGTTACTCTGGCCACGTTTGTTCCCCCATTTATTAATAGAAAAACCCTTTCGACTCCGGTTAAGAGACGAAAGGGTTTGCTTCCGCGGTACCACTCTTTTTGGCTGTCAAAGTTAGCGACGGCCCACTTTACATGCGATAACGGCGCCTGGCCGGTTCAGCTTAATTGCCTGTTTGACAAGGCTTTCAGCGAACTGCTTGCGGGTGAGTTTGCCGGGCAGGGTGCCTCCTTTGCAGCTTCCGGAGGCTCTCTTAAACTCCTGTCTTAACGGTTTTTAATCCCGCGCATTGCATCTGAAATAAAAGTAACTATAACTATAGCGGAAAGCGGATCAGGCGTCAAGCATAAAATGCAGCTTTTTTGTAGTAGGTTTTTTGTAGTATTTTTAGTAATATTTTAGCGGTTTATGATGATGCAACATCCCCGGGATCGGCATTCTGGAGTGTTTTATCCAGGTATTGCTGCTTGCAGAAAGAGCGCTGCAGTTTGCCGGAACTGGTTTTTGACATGGTTCCCGGCAAAATCAGGGCGATATCCTTGGGCGGAACACCGCAGACACTGAGGGTGCGGTAGCGAATGTTTTTGCGAATTTCCTCGTAGTTGTCACCTTTTACTTCGGCCACAACTACAACCGCCTCTTTGCCCTTGCTGCCGTCAATGCCAAAAGCGATTACATTGCCGGGGCGCACCCCTTCAACGGCGCCGGCCGCCCGCTCGATATCTTCCGGGTAGATGTTGCGTCCGGCGATGATGATTACATCCTTGATGCGGCCACAGATTACCAGCTCCGGTTTGCTGCCGCCCTGAGGGGTAACAAAGTAGCCGAGGTCACCGGTGCGCAGCCAGCCGTCCTTGAGCAGGGCTGCGGTTAAATCGGGGCGCTTGTAGTAGCCAGTAGTAAGTGAGGTGCCCGAGATTTGCAGCTCGCCGACTTTTCGTTCGGGTAGTTCAGTGCCTGTTTGCGGATCGCAGATGCGCATCTTCAGGCCCGGCAGGGGATGGCCGAGGAGGGGTAAGCGGCGGAGCGGTTCTGAGTCGGATTCGACGAGGCGGGCCACTCTTTCTGCTTCAAGGGCATCACGGTTGACCGCATCGCAGAGCATTCCGCGCATTATGGGCGGAAAGGTACCGCCGATCGAAACCTCGGCCATGCCGAAGGCGCAGAATTCAGCACCGGGGCGAAAGCCGTGCCGGTGGGCAGCGGAAACAAATTTTTCAACGGCGTCGGGGTCGATCGGCTCAGCGCCGTTTAGGGACATGCGCACCGGGCTAAGATCGAGCAGATCACCGCTGTCGGCCATGCGGCGCAGGGCGCGGGTGGCCAGCACGTAGGAGAAGTTGGGGCCGGCAGTGATAGTGCCCCGGTAGTCGCTCATCCAGCGCATCCAGTCGGCAGGGGTGGAGAGAAAATCCTGCGGGGCGGCGAGCACCAGGTTTAAACCTTTAAGCATACTGGTGGTGAGGACGCCGATCAGGCCCATATCATGGTAGAGAGGCAGCCAGGAGATCAGCACATCGTTTCCAGGGTCCAGTTCAACCACCTGGTCCATGGCGTCGATATTGGCGCAGATAGCGCGGTGAGGCAGCATGACCCCCTTGGGCACAGAAGTGCTGCCGGAGGTAAACTGCATGATCGCCAGCCGTTCGGGATCATCGGCTACCGGAGTGAAATCGGTGGCCGAGAGGCCGGTATGGGCCGGGTTGAGTTGGTCAAAGGAAATAACCGGGGGATCGCCGGCTTCGCTTTCATAAAAGTTAGAGAGGTTCGGGTCGAGCAGGAGCATCCTGGTGTCGCTGTAGTGGATACTGGCGCGGGTCTGAATGATGAACTCAGCGATGGAGCCCATACGCATCGGGATCGGCAGCACAATAACGCAGCCA
>Ga0194126_10007424_pt1 | contig 15273 bp, 14 predicted proteins | sample TA2KigC150mmetaG_FD_148641 | JGI IMG/M metagenome (GOLD analysis project Ga0194126, IMG submission 148641) | Freshwater microbial communities from Lake Tanganyika, Tanzania - TA2015035 Kigoma Deep Cast 150m | ecosystem: Environmental > Aquatic > Freshwater > Lake | place: Tanzania: Lake... | reverse complement strand
GCTGCGCTGGGGCGTTGGCAACTGCCTTGAAAGGAGGTGATTAACAATGCCAATTGACCCTGCTCGAAGAATCGCGAAGTGGAACGCCAAGTTCAACACCGAGCGAATCAAGGGAGCGCTGGACGACATGCGTCCGGCCATGCTCTCGAACGTTCAGGCCGTGTTCCCTCTGATTGCTGCAATGGAACTGGAGGTGAAGCAGGTCCTGGACCTGGCCGGTGTGTCGGTCGCGCTCTATGCCAGCTATCTGGCATTCGGCCGCGAGCTGTTCCGGATTACCCGGAACGGGATGTCCGGCGAATCGGCTGCGATTGAGGCCGACCTGCTCATTGAGAAATGGGTGGCGCGGAACCTGACTCGCAGCGTGCTGGAGCAAATCCGCACTGGCGTGTTCAACATCGGTGCGCCTTCTTCGCCGTAAGGCGTAGGCGGCCGACGGCTGACAGCTCACAGCTTTCGGCCGGATGAGAAGGCAGCGGGCGGCAGAGAGGGCTGCTTCTCTGCCGCGGGCGTCAGCTCGGAATGCTCCGGCTGGGGTCACAAGGTTCCAGTCGTCTTGGGCGGTCGGCGAAAAAGGGGCGGGTTAGTCGGTCTTGCGGGAGCGGGCGCGCGCCTGGGCGCGTTTCGTCTGAACCAGGCCGGCCATCTGACGGAGAATGTCGAGGTTCTCCTCGGCTTCCTGCTGGTCGAGAATCTGGATGGCGAAGCCGGCATGGACGATGACGTAGTCGCCGACTTTGGCGTCAGGGGTCATCATGATGGAAACATCGCGCTCGATGCCGTCCACTTCGCCGACTGCCATGTCGCCCTGAATGGACTTGACGCGAAGCGGAATAGCGAGGCACATGTCGTCAGGAGGAGGGGTCGAGGGACCGAGAGATCGAGAGATCAAGGGAGGAAGGGACCGAGGGGTCGAGGGGTCGAGGGACCAGGAGACAGAGGGATCGGGGGACAGAGAGAGCAAGGGATCGGGTGTGAAGCCGCCCTCGAGTCCTTGACTCCTTGTTTCCTCGAATCCTCTTCCTCACGTCTTCTGCGGCTTCTTCTCTGCGGCCGGGAACAGGACGTTGTTCAGAATCAGCCGGTATCCGGGCGAGTTCTTGTGCAAGGAGAGGTCGGTGACCGGGTCGCCGACGCGGTGGGCGAAGTCCTCAGGATCGTGGCCGCCGAGAAAGGTGAAAGTGCCTTTGCCGAAGTTGCCGTGGATGTACTTGACCTGTTCGGTGTTGACCAGGTCACCCATGATGAGCACTTCCCTCTTCAGCTTCGTCCGGCGAAACCCGCAGTTCTGCCCCAGGAACTCCTTGACCAGCCCGACGTGGTTCTGAACCAGCATGCAGGGCACCGGGTCGTGCTTCGCCGAGAAGTCGAAGAGCGAGATGTAGCAGTCCTGGCCCCGGGCCGTGGCTTCGATGTATGTATCAATGTCCGAGTGCTCGTAGACCATCGGGTCGGCGATGACGCCGAAGTTCTCAAACGCCAGGCAGCCGGTGTAGTCAAGCTTGCTCGCGTAGTCCGGGTCAATGCCGTCGCCGTCGAAGACCGCGTCGCAGATATCGGTGTGGCGCGCGGCCCAGGCGATGTCGGGCGTGTCGGTCGCCGAGCACATGGCGAAGAGCATGCCGCCGTCGGAGACGTACTTGCGGACCAGCTCGATAATCGCGAGCTTGAGCCTGCTGACCTTGCTGTAGCCGAGCTCGGCCGCAGACTTGATATTGATGGCGACTTCCTTCTGGTACCACGGCTCCTGCCGGTAGCCGGCAAAGAACTTGCCGTACTGGCCGGTGAAGTCTTCGTGGTGCAGGTGGAGCCAGTCGTACCGAGACAGCTTGCCAGCCACGATGTCATGGTCCCAGAGCTGGTCGTACCTGATGCCGGCATAGTCGAGCGCCAGTCGGACGGCATCGTCCCACGGGTCAGCAGTCGGCGGCGCGTAGACGCCGAGCCGGGTCGGCCGTTCGAGCATGACCGACTGCATGTTGCTCTTCTCAATCGTCGCCCGGATGGCGACGACTTCGGATGGACCGACCGAAAGCACAGCCACACCGTTGAGCTGGCACTCCTTCAGCGCCTGCGCTTCGGGCGGAAACAGGAATGAACCGCCCCGGTAGTTCAGCAGCCATTCGACCTTCTGGCCGCGCTGGAGCAGGCGGTGGGCGATGCCGTAGGCTTTAAGATGGTCGGTCTGAGTCAGGTCCATGGGGATGAGGACCATTGACTGTGCGTTTGCCGCAACGGTGATGGCCATGAGAAGCGGCAAATGACGAATGACGAATGACGAGTGACGAATCACGGGAGGATACGCGTGCCGGCTTCGTGCCTGAGCGCCTCGGCAAGGTGGTCGGGGTCGGTGATGATGACTTCTTTGCCGCCCCGGTCGAGGAAGTCGAGCGCGGCCTCGACCTTTGGTCCCATGCTGCCCGGCGGAAACTGGCCGGCGTCAAGGTAGCCACGCAGTTCTGCGGCCCGGATGCGGCCCAGGGGCCGCTGGCCGGGCAGGCCGTAATCCAGGTAAACACAATCCACCGCGGTCGAGATGACGAGAGACCGGGCGCCGAGCTGGGCGGCGAGGAGGCTGGAAGCAAGGTCTTTGTCAATCACCGCGGCCACGCCGGCAAAGCCCCCATCCTGCTGCAGAACCGGTATGCCGCCACCGCCGGCAGCAATGACGACCGCACCCGATTCGAGCAGCGCGGCGACCTGGGGAAGCTCAACCACGGCCGTCGGTCGAGGTGACGGGACGAGGCGGCGGAAGCCGCGACCGGAGTCTTCACGCATTGACCAGTTCAGTTCCCTCTGAAGCCGGGCCGCCTCGGCCTTGGTGTAGAACGGGCCGACCGGCTTGGAAGGATGTTCGAACGCCGGGTCATCGGCCGCAACGACGGTCCGGGTGACTATTGTCGCCACAGGGATTGAGACGCTGCGGCGGGCGAGTTCGTTGCCCAGGGCCTGCTGAATCATGTAGCCGGTTTCGGCCTGGGTCTGGGCGGTGCAGACGTCGAGCGGAATCTCGGGAAGACGACTGCGGGCAAGATGAGACCGAATCAGGATGAACCCGACCTGGGGACCGTTGCCGTGGGTGACGAGCAGCCGGTTGCCGGAGGCAAGAAGGTCGGCGATGGGACGGCAGGTCGGGACGAGTGTCGCCATCTGGTCGGAGTACGAAACCGCACCCTTGGAGCGAACCAGGGAGTTGCCGCCGATGGCGAGAGCGATTATCGGGTTCATTCAGGATAAGACTACAGGGCTCAGCGGCCCGTGTCGAGCAATCGATGAACGACCAGGTTCGGGCTGTGTCCGCGTCAATCCTGGGTGACGCGGAGGACTTCCTCGGGAGTGGTAAGTCCTTTGGCGGCGTTGGCCAGCGCGTCGTCGCGCATCGGCACCATGCCCTGACTGAGCGCACGGACGTTGATCTCATCGGCAGAGCGGCGCTCCATGACCATGTGCTGAACCTCGGGCGTCATCAGCAGGAGCTCGTAAACTCCCAGGCGGCCGCGAAAGCCCCGCTCGCCGCAGGCCGGACAACCCCGGCCATGCGTGAACCTGGTGCCCGGCTCAATCCCGAGGCGCCGCAGGACCGCCTCGTCCGGGACGTAGGTCTCAGCGCAGCGTTCGCAGACCCGCCGCAGGAGCCGTTGGGCGAGGATACCGATGACACTGGATGAGATGAGGAACGGTTCGAGGCGCATGTCAATCATGCGGGTGAGGGCGCTGGCCGCATCGTTCGTATGGAGCGTGGAAAGGACAAGGTGACCGGTGAGGGCGGCCTGGAAGGCGATCTCCGCAGTCTCGCCGTCGCGGATTTCGCCGACGAGGATGATGTCAGGGTCCTGGCGGAGAATCGCCCGCAATCCGGTGGCAAAGGTGACGCCGGCCTTCGGGTTGACCTGGCATTGGCGGATGAGCGGCAGCCGATACTCAACCGGGTCTTCCAGCGTGACGATGTTCTTCTCCGGCGAGTTCAGGACGGAAAGCACCGCGTACAGGGTTGTCGTCTTGCCTGAGCCGGTCGGTCCGGTGACGAGGATGATGCCGTGGGGTTGGCGATAGACGGGTTCGAAGCGGCTCATGGTCTCCGGTGCCATGCCCAGGTCAGGCAGGCCGATGTGCTGGCCGGCTTTGTCGAGCAGGCGGATGACGACGTTCTCGCCGTGGACCGTGGGAAACGTCGAGACGCGCGTGTCCACCTGGCGCGTACCGAACTCGACTTCGAAGCGGCCGTCCTGGGGCCGGCGCTTGTCCGAGATGTCCATGCCCGAGAGTATCTTGATGCGGGAAACAACCGCGGGATGGAGTTTGGCCGGCCACTGGCCGGTCTCACGGAGCAGTCCATCAATGCGCATCCTGACGCGGAGCGTGTCTTCGTCGGGCTCGATGTGAATGTCGGAGGCGCGTTCAACTGCGGCCTGTTCGAGCATCGAGTTGACCAGCCGGACCACGGGCGCTTCGCTGGCGAGCTGTTCGAGCGTCTTGTCCGCAGCCTCGGCCTCGATGAAATGCAGTGCCTGGTCAGCTTCGAGCTCGGTCAGAGCGGATTCCACGGCCGCGCCGTGCGCGCCCTGGCCGTGGTGGCTCAGTATGTCGTCTATTGTCTGTGGGTCGGCCAGCGCGGGGTTGATCTCCAGACTGAGGATGCGGCGGAGTTCGTCGAGTGCGCCGATGTCGTCCGGGCTGGCCATGGCAACGGTAAGGCTGCCGTCAATCTGAAACAAAGGGATGGCTCGGAGGCGTCGGGCGGTTTCCTCCGGTATCAGCGCGACGAGCTCCGGGTCAACCATGAAGTTGGCCAGGTCAATGTATGGGACGTTCAGTTCGCGGGCGAACTGCTCGTAGAGCTGGTCGCGGGTTACGAGCTTGCGGCGCAGGACGACTTGCTCAAGGGTGGCCTCGGTCTTGACCGCTTCATGGTTCAGGTCCGCGACCGCGGCATCGTCCAGCCCGGCGTGGCGGCGGAGAATACGGCCCAGCAGAAGATCGTTCATGCCGGAGTGGGCAGCGGTGTGCTCAGAGAAACGTCGGCTGTGCCGGCACCGTCCGGCGGAACCGGGCTGAGCAGCTCTCTGATTCGGCCGATAAGTTCCTCTGCCTGGAACGGTTTGGCGACAAAGGCGTCAGCCCCGAGTTTGGCCGAGGTCTTGCGGTCGTTTGACTGAACCCGGGCGGTAAGCATGACTATCGGGATACGGCTGAACCGCTGGTCGCGCTTGACCATGCCGCAGATGCCGAACCCGTCAATCCCGGGAAGCATCAGGTCGAGGACTACAAGGTCGGGCGGGCTGGTGCGAATCTTGCTGAGGGCCTCCATCCCGTTGGCCGCGGTCTCGACCCGGAAGCCGGCCGCAGCGAGCCTGGCCTCGAGCACGAGGCGAATGTCCTCTTCGTCGTCAACGACGAGGATAGTCCGGCGGCCGTTCGACTCGCTCACGATGACGCTCCGGATGGTCGCGGGCAACTGCCGGCGGGCACCCGTGCGCCGGCCGGCAGGTGACGACGGACTTTGGCAAGCAGGTCTTCAGAGCTGTACGGCTTGCGCACGAAGTCGTCGGCACCGAGTTCGAGGCACTTTCGTTCAAGTGCCAGCGCCTGAGAGCTGGAGGCGGAGAAGATGATGACCGGGACCGAACGGGTTGCCGGGTTCGACTTGAGCGCCCGGCATACCTGATAGCCGTCGAGCTTGGGCATGCGCAAGTCAAGCAGCACCAGGTCGGGTCGAAACGACTCGAACCTCTCCAGGGCCTCGGCGCCGTCGGCCGCGGTTGCAACGTCGTAGCCGTTGACCTCAAGCCGCATCCGGGCGACAAGGGCGATGTCGCGTTCGTCGTCGGCGAGAAGTACCCGGGGACGGTTGTCAACAGACATCGGTCACCTCCCGGCGCAGGGCTTCGAGCAGGGCGCGCGGCTCGACCGGGCCGTTGAGCCGACAGACACCGATGCCGACTCTGACCCGGGCGACTTCGTCACCGAGGACGAAGGTCGCGCCTTTGAGCTTGTCACGGAGCGAGCGCTCCTGGACGGCGAGTTCCGACTCGGTCCCCTCGAGCAGCAGGACAACGTCGCTGCTTGAGGGCAGGCGCTGGCGGGTAAGGACGTTGAGATAGCACGCATTGACAACGCTGTCAATGGCGTCCGCAGCCTGCTCAAGCGCGTCCGCGCCACGGGTCCGGCAGAGCTCCGCGCCATCAAGCAGCGCAAGCAACAGCGCCGCTCTCATCCGGGCCGCGGCCGCAGCAGCCGACCGGCGGCTGAGCAGCGCCGACACTCGGGCGAGGTCCGAGTCAAGCGGCAGGGTGAAGAAGAAGGTCGTACCGACCCCTTCCTGACTCTCAAACCAGATCCGGCCGCCGTTCATCTCGACCATCTGTCTCGTGAGGGCCAGTCCGAGGCCGGTGCCGGCCGGCCGACCCCGGTCGGTGCGCTGGACCTGGTGGAACTTCTCAAATATCCGCTTCTGGTCTGACGCCGGGATGCCAATCCCTGAGTCGGCAACGCCCACGAGCACGTGGTCGCCCCGGGTGCCGATGGTGATGCGAACGGTGCCCGAGTCGGTGAACTTGAGTGCGTTGCTGAGCAGATTGTTGAGGACGCGGCGGACCATCTTCTCGTCGGCGTAGACGTAGTGGCGGCAGCCGTCGTCCGGCGCGGCGAGGGTCAGGCTCTTCTCCCGGGCCGAGACGCCGAACGTCTCGGCCAGCTCGTCGAGCATCCGGGCGAGTTCGAATCGAGTCGGCCGGACGTCCATCCGCCCGGCCTCGATTTTCGAGAGGTCAAGCAGGTCGTTAATCAGCTCGGTGAGCCGGGTGCAGTTACGGTGGGCGAGCGCCAGGAATCGGCGCTGCTGTTCGTTGACCGGGCCGAGTGAGCTGTCGGCAACCAGGCTGATTCCCTCGCTGATCGCGGTGAGCGGGGTGCGAAGTTCGTGCGAGACCATCGAAACGAAATCGTCTTTCGCCGCAGTCAGCCGGACGAGTTCGGCGTTGGCCTTCTCCAGTTCTTCGGCCTGGGCGGCAAGCTGGCTGCTCTGGGCTTCAAGGTCCTGGTTCAACTGCTCAAGCTTCCTCGACTTGGCCTCGGATTCCTCCTGGGCGAGTTTGATTTCGGTGAAGTCGGCAAACACCGCGGCGAACGAGACGACCGTGCCTTCTTCGTCCCGCAGCGGGGTCATGGTGGTCTCCTGGTATCGAACCCGGCCCTCGGAATCAGTGTGACGGTGCTGGACCCGCGTCGTCGCGCCAAGGGCCAGGCAGTTGACCATCGGGCAGACCTCGCCGTGAAGCTGGCATGGGGTCCGGTTCTGATGGATGACCTCGTAGCACTTGCGACCGACGAGCGCACCGGCCGTGGACCGGTAGAACCGGGCGAAGGCCGCGTTAACCCGCTGAATCGTGTAGGTCGAGTCAATCAGGGCGACACCCGCGGCAAGATTGTCGAAGATCGCCTCGAAGTACCTCTTGCCACGGCGGGATTCGGCTTCGGCCCGGCGCCGGGCCGTGACGTCCACCATCACGCCGAGCGCAAGTCCGGGCCTTGCGTCAATCGTCGTTGAGGTCAGCTCAAACCAGACCACGCTGCCGTCACGGCGCTGAAGCGGCAGGTCGGTCCCGGCGCGGCCGAAGCGACTCAGCCGAGCGAGATGGGCCGCCGACTCACGCGCGTCGGCATGAGCGAGGATTTTGTCCAGCGCCGGCCGCGGCTGGGGTTGTTCCCCGCCGGACGGGTCGTCGAACAGGCTGTCGAATGCGGTGCTGGCCGCCGTGACCCTGCCCGTGGCAAGCTCGAACGCAAAGACCGGCACGGTTGAGGCGTCGAGCAACCGACCCAGTTCTGCGGAAGGCATTCCGCCGGCGCGGCGCGCCCGGTTCGCCAGTGCCCGCTCGATGACAAGGAACAACCGGTCAACGTCGTACGGCTTCTCGATGTAGCCCGTTGCCCCGAGGTTCAGGGCGCGCAGGGCCGTATCGAGCGAGGCGTGGCCGGTGAGGATGATGACCTCGGTGGCCGGTGACGTCTCCCGGATGCGGGCAAGGACGTCGGTGCCGGGGATGTCCGGGAGCTTCAGGTCCACGAGCGCAAGGTCAACATGGGTCTGCTGGACGAGCCGCGCGGCGTCGCGGCCAGTGCCGGCCTTGACCGTGCGGTACCCGCGCGAACCGAGGATATCGGCGAGTGTGTCCGCGAACCCGGTCTCGTCGTCAACGACGAGGATTGATGGAGCGGTCCGGGGGACCGGCACCTGGTCAGGCAACGCCATCTCTTCCGGGGCGAGAATGACCTTTCCGGCAGTCATGCTGGTAGTCAGGCAGGCCTACTTGCGGGCCATCAGGGTGACGGTGACAACCAGATTCGCAACCACGACCAGGGTGGAGACGAACGGCAGGTTGCTCTTGAATCTGCTCCAGCCCGACTCGGGCACAACCACGACGTCGCCGGGCGCGATGAACAGCGGCTCGCCCGAGGCGACGAGTCGGTCGAGATTCAGGCGCCGGCGGGTCTTGTCCCGCTCACGGATGAGCAGAATCCTGGTGAGGTCGGCGTTGGCGGTCGGCCCGCCCGCCTGGGAGAGCAGTTCGAGCAGGTCCGGACTCCCCCGAAGCAGGTACTGACCGGGCCGGGCCACCTGTCCCCAGACCGCGGCGCGCACGGCCAGTGGGGCGGTCTCAGTCTCCTGGCCCCGAGCCAGAGCGCCCGCCCCGAGCAACAGGGCGAGACCAAGGACTCGGACGGTTGCTGTGTTCATAGCTTCCTCTGTACGATCGGGCGTCTGCAGCCGAGACAACCCGGGCCGGCTCTCCCGCGAGGCCGGTCCGGGCTTCTCTCTCGGTGCAGGTCTTCGTTAGTGCCTCCAGTTCGTCATTGTCACCGTGCTTCCGACCGTGGTGAACCCGTTCGCTCCGAGCGCGGCCGCCGCCGGCGTGAAAGCAGAGTGAACCTTCATCTCTGCCAGCCGGACCCCTTCGGCCTTGAAGCTGCGGAGCGTGTTCATGACCAGGTGGCCGGCAACGCCGTTGTTGCGATACTCCGCAACCGTCGCGACCAGGTCAATTGCTCCGACGCTGAATCCGAGTGTCGGCGTCGTATCGGTGCGAACCCGCTCGGCCAGCAGACCGACCGGACGCCCGTGGTCCGACGCGACCCTGAGGTTCTTCTCGTGAGCATAGGAACGGAGCCAGTCGTTGTGGATTCTCGCCACCGTGCCCTGCGGCAGGCCCGAATCCCAGCCGAGGAACCCGTCCGGGATCTCCATGCCTGCCTGGCGCAGCACGCGGTCGAATTCGTCGTCGCCGACGGTTGAGACTTCGTATCCGGCGTCCGCGGTCGTGTCGGCTTCGGCGCTCTCCAGGTCGCGCGCCATGACCAGCGAGGTCTGGGTCGCAACGAAGCCGGTGCGTTCGAGTGCGTTGATGCTCGTGAGATCGGAATAAGGAATGTCCGCCACGAGACAACTTGCGCCCCTCAGGTCACGGAGCGACTCATTGAGCAGCAGCGTCTTGATGAGCAGTTGCGCCTCGGTCTTGCCCAGGGCCATGAGCTGCGTGACACGGTGCGCCCGGCGACGCAGCTCCTGCGTTGCCCAACTGTCCGGGCAGGTCGCGCACAGCCCGACGACCTTGCCGCCGAGATAGTACGTCTTCACCATGCCGCCGGACTCGATGTCACGGGCAATCTGGCTCCTCAGATACTCAACGAGGCCTTCACTATCCTCGTTGAGCGCCCAACCAAAGGGCTTATGAGGATAGGAACTGAGCAGTTCGTGTATCGGTTCAGTGCGGTCCACTGTTAGTAGTTCTGCAAACACTGTACACCCCCAAAACGTAGGTTATGTTGTGATACCCTCAACTCGGGGTGACCGCATCGGGCCGGTTGTTTGCCGGAGCACCCACGCAGCCAACCCCTTCTTACCCCAGTAACTGCTATCCATATGCAACCGCCGTTCCAGCCCTGCCGACGACGTTTCACCCAGCTAACTGACTGATTGTGCAGATGATAGACGGCCATCGCTGGGCCTGTGGCCAGGCGAACCCTGCAGCCGCGCCCCAGGCGCAGAGCGGTGTATCCTGTTGTGACTCAGTTGATTAGACCTGCGACAGAGCCCATCAGTGCTCGCGACCGACCACGCAGGAACAGAACTCAGAGCAAGTCGTCCGCGTCTCGGCTCTGCCGGCTCAGCCACGCTTGACAAGGCCGGCAATTTTTGGTACTTACTATATATGTGCATCCAGCGGCTGGACGTTCTGCCGGGGTTGCGATACAACGGCCGGGTCCGGCACATCAGGAGGCTGCGTGTTATCCCGAGAGATTGACGAACAGACCCTGCACGACCACATCATCCGGGTCCTGCGCAAAGAGATGTACAACTACCCCAGTCAGGCCCATCCCAATCTCATCACGTACGTGAACCACCCGACCAAGAACAAGGCCGTCTTCACGCTCGACCGCGAGGAGATGCACCCGGACATCGTGGTCGTGGACCAGCGGACCACGCACATCGTTCTGGTGGCCGAAGTCGAGACCGAATCCACGGCCAGCGCCGAGGAGCAGCCGGAGTGGGCCGGTTTCCTCCGGCTGAATACCAAGCTGCACCTCCATTTCCCGAAGGGATTCGGGCCGGTGATGACCGGTCTTTGCCGGGGATTCCACAATACCGAGTTATACCAGTACTCCAAGGTCGGCACGACCTATCTGGTCGAGAAGGTCACCGACCTTGTCTAGAAAGGACCGCAGGTGACGGGCAGAACGGTGAATACAGCGGGCACGCGGGTCAGCGTCAAGCTGGCGACGTTCAACGTTCACAACCTTGGCCGGATTGACAACCCGGACCCGGCGACCTACGAATCGAAAATCGAGTACCTTGTTGATGTGCTTGGCCGGGTTGATGCCGATGTTGTGGTCGTGAATGAGGTACGTGAGCCGGAGAGCTTTGCCGAGCTGGCCGACCGTCTCGGCAGCTACTCGTTCCGGGCCTTGTCCGACCCGCCCCCGGAGTATCGGGTTATCCAGACCGGGTTCCTTTCCCGTCTTCCGGTACAGCAACAGGGGCAGTGGTTCGAGTTCCCGGCCGTGCTGCCTGAGGCGACCGACGCGGCTGCGACTCTGCGGTTCCGGCGACCGGTACCGTGGTTTGTGCTCGGCCTGCCGAATGGTGAGACGCTCTTCTGTGCGGCCGTACATCTGAAGTCACAGCGGGCCGAAACCGATGAGCTGCCCGCCGCGCTCAGCCTCAGACAATCACGCGTGCTCGGCCGGGCGCTGGCCGCGTGCAAGCGGCTGCTCGAGGCATCCGGCCTGCGCTGTCTGCTTGACGATGCGCTCGAAGCAGCCAGCGGAGACCACTTCGCCGTGCTCGGCGACTTCAACGACGGGCCCGATTCGCCGGCGCTCGCCGCGCTCGGCGCCCTGGACGAGGACGAACTGGGAACGCTCGATTTCATGGAGCGACGCCGGCTGTTCGCGGTGACCCGCAACGTTCCCCGGGAGCGGGCATTCTCCTATGTCCGCCGGGGGCGGCGCCAGTTGATTGACGGAATTCTGGTCAGCCAGCAGTTGTCGCTCGGACTGGTCGCGGTCGGCGTCGAAAGCCAGTTGCTCGCAGGTGATGTCTACTGGCACAGCGAGCGCGTCGCCGGGTATCCCCGCTCGGACCACGCACCGGTCTGGGCGTCGTTCGAACTGCCTGCCCGCGCGACAGCAGGCGGGCCGGCCGGCCCGGAGGGAGGTTCATGACCATGCCCAGGTTGTGCGTCGGACTCTCGGTCTGGATTCTTGTCGCCCGGGCCCAGCTCGGCTACGTCGAGTCGTCGCAGGGGTTTCAGAACAACCCCCGGCTTTGCGGCGGCCGGACCGAGCTGGAGCTGGCGGACATCAACAATGACGGGCACGTTGATATCCTGTCCATCGGGGACCACGGCAGCCCGTTTGTCAACTCTCAGCAGCGCGGGGTAATGGTCTGGTTCGGAGACGGAACCGGCAACTGGACCCTGTACATGCCCGACGATACTTTCGGCTACGGCGGCATCGCGGTCGGCGACGTCAACAACGACGGCCACTGGGACGTCGGGTACGGTATGCACCATAACTCCACCCGGAACCCACTTGGCGACGGGCTCCTTGAGGTCGCGCTCGGCGACGGTACCGGCCGCAACTGGACTGCCTGGGGCGACAGCCTGGCCCGGGAAGGCCAGACCTGGGGCATGCACGCCACCGACTTCGGCGACTTTGACAACGACGGGTTGCTCGACGTCGGCTCGATTTCGTTCGGGGCGGGTGACGGCCTGCACGTGTACAAGAATCTCGGCAACGGCGCATGGCGACGCACCTTCGGATTCCTGGGCGGCAACAGCTCGATGGAGTTCTACTTCCGCGACGGCAACCGCGACGGCAACCAGGACATTATCGCGGCTCACGGCACCGGCAGCATCTGGTTCGGGGACGGGCTCGGTAACTTCACCCCGGCCGACTCCGGGCTGCCACCACCGTCAGGCTATGCGCTGAGCGGCCTGTCGGTCGGTGACGTTGACAACGATGGCGGCTGCGACATCGCCTTCGTCAACGAAACCCAGGGAGTCGATGTCTGGACATGGAATGACGAACTGCGGCGCTGGACCAGCTTCTCCGGCAGCCTGCCCCGAACCGACTCATTCGAGGCAACTCAGCTCTGCGACATGAATGCCGATGGGTTTGTTGACCTCCTCGCGTTTGGCCGCGGAGTCGGCCGGTGCAAGACCCGGGTCTGGCTCGGTGACGGCGCGGGAAACTGGACCCAAGCGGCCGAGTTCGCGACCCCGTCCGCTTCCAGTTGCGCTGCGCTGCGCACCGGCGCGGATTTCGACCACAACGACCGGCCCGACATTGTGTTCTGGGCCAGAGAAGGAAGCTGGCCCAATGACAGAAACGTTGCCCGGGCTTTCAAAGAGACGACACCGGTCGAGAGCCTCGGCATCTTCCCGGTCTTCCCGCGCGGCGGTGAGAAGTTAAAGAACGGCTCGGTCCAATTCATTGACTGGTGGAGCTCGGCTCCGGCGCCGGAGTCCTCCCGCGTGAAGCTGGAGCTTTCGACCCAGGGCCGGTCTGGCCCCTGGCAACTGGTCGCCGACAGTTTGCGCAACGGCGGTCGGTACCAGTGGACTGTGCCCGCCGGCGTCACGTCGCCCGACTGCTTTCTGCGCTACACTGCGTTCTCGCCCCAGACTGCCCGTTCGACGCTCACGCCTCGCCCGTTCGCCGTCGGCGACACCGTGGTCGGGTGCGAGGCGGCACAGCCGGTCGGGCAGGGGAACACCGCCCTGTTGGTAGAGAGTCCGGCTCGCGGCAGGGTTTCACTCAAGCTGGGCCGGAGCCTTGCCACACCCGCGTTCGCGGTGCTGTGCGACGTTCTGGGCCGCGAGATGGCCAGGGTTCGGGTCTCTCCGGGCGCGGAGTACGTGACGTTCGCCGTCCCCGAATCGCCATCAGGCGCCTGCTTCGTGCGCCTCGAATCAGACCGAGGCTGCCTGACGCGCAAGGTGGTCCTGCAACCCTGAGTGCACAACCTGTGGCCGAATCAGCACAGCGCCGGACAGCGGCCGCGCCATGCCACTGCTGAGTCGTATGCTAACCCATTGGCCGGCCGTGCATTGCCTCACAGTTGCCTGAGCCGGAAGCTGGCACGGCTTGTGCATCAAGCCAGCGATATGACTGCGAAGACCAAGACAGCAAAGGAGCAATCGATGAAGAGAATGACGGTAGTTACCATCCTGTTCGCGACCGCGATGTTCCTCGGCGTCGCCTGCAAGAAACAGGACGTGGCCAAAGACAAGGCCGCGCTCGAGACGCTCGTGCGGTCCGACACAACGCACTTCCCCGCCGGCACGAGCGGTGACTCGACCGGCAATCTGCTCGACGATACGACGGTAGTGTTCTGGTGGCGCGGCGCTCAGACCCACGACAGCGCGCCCGGACTCAAGGTCGAGGTCGTCGGCGACTCAGGCTGGGTCGAGTGGTCTCAACACAACTACGGCGACATGTTCATCTGGGCGCGAACTTCAGAGACGACCGCGGTCCGCTGGGTCAAGGACGTCGTCGAGACAGTGAAGCTCTGCGCCATCTTCCAACGAGACGGTCAGGTGTCGGAAACCGACCGCGGCTGGAAACTGAAGCGGATTTCGCTGGCCACCGGCCGGTCCGACTCGGCCCAGACCGTCTCGATTGACAGCATCCGCATCGCCGGCGCGCTGAGAGACATTGTGCTGCGCGACCCGCTGGCCCGCTTCTTCCGGCCCGACAGCCTCATCTCTTTCACCCCCGCCGAAAGCCTGACCGTGACCCTGTACACCAATGCCACCAGCGGCCGCGCCTTCCTTCATACTTTCATACTGGTCTGGCCGTTCTACGTCCGGCCCGAGTTCGCCTACAAGGGAGACGGCGTCTTTCAGGGCACCTGGCGGGCCCAGCTCATGTCCGGGTTCAAGTTCGCCATCTTCGACCTGATGAGCTCGACAACGCTCTCGACCCCGGACCAGCCTTACGACTTCAACGGCTGGCTCCTGCCCTACACTGTCAAGCCCGCAGACTAGCCGGGCAGAGCGCCCTTGCGGCGGGAGAGGAAACCCCTCTCCCGCTGCCTCGTTTGGGCCGCCCCGGCCTTCGGGTCAGACCCCGAGCTTCTGCCGAATCAGACCGACGACCGAGTCGAGCGCACCCGCATCGAACGCGAACCGCGCGCCGGCCGCGGCATAGAGCTCAGGCAGGGACTTCGTGCCGCCAAGGGCAAGGCCGCGCATGTACGCCTGCACCGCGGACTCGTGGTCCGTGAGCGAATTGGCCCAGACCTGAGCCGCGCCCAGTTGGGCAAGGCCATACTCAACGTAGTAGAAAGGCACCATGTGGATGTGCAGCTTCCGGTGCCACCCGGTCGCGCATTCGGATTCAAGCCCGGTCCAGTCCACGCCGGGCATGAACCGCTGCCAGAGCGAGAGCCACTGCCGGTCGCAGTTGCCCGGCTCCATCGCCTCGGCCGGGTGCTCGTAGACCCAGTGTTGGAACGCGTCCACCACCGCCATGTAGGGCCAGAACAGGACGTTCCGCTCCAACGTGTCGTGCAAGGCACGTTCGGCATCGGCCGGTGAGTAGAACCCACCCTGGTCCCGGGCAAAGAAAGGCGCGGCCAGCAGCTCCATGCCCATCGAGGCGACCTCGGCAAACTCCATCCCCACCTGACGCTGCTGAAACCACGGCAGCCGGTGAGACGCGAAACTGTGCACGGCGTGGCCGGCCTCGTGCACCAGGGTCATCACATCG
>Ga0194126_10007420_pt1 | contig 15273 bp, 26 predicted proteins | sample TA2KigC150mmetaG_FD_148641 | JGI IMG/M metagenome (GOLD analysis project Ga0194126, IMG submission 148641) | Freshwater microbial communities from Lake Tanganyika, Tanzania - TA2015035 Kigoma Deep Cast 150m | ecosystem: Environmental > Aquatic > Freshwater > Lake | place: Tanzania: Lake... | reverse complement strand
AACATAGATAGTTGCTTATTTCGTGGCTCTTATGGTTGCGCCGATCAAATAAGATAAACCGCCTGCAGCCACAAAGCATGCACTTATGAATGTTTACCACAGTCACCTACTTGCGGCGGACTGGCCCTGTTACGCTACTTGTGCTAAGAATCCAAAACAATTTGCCGTATAAACGTTTCAGAATGCTACGAACTAGTGGCCGTGTAGCAAATCTCAGTAACAAAGACGCCATTTTAGGAATTTGGGGAGGTGAGGGTTCTAATCCCAGAAGCTTTGCCTCCTCTTGAAATTCGCGAGACAGTACATTACCTATATGTCGGACGTAACGATGCACTGTCGAAAGCCGAAGGTAACCTGCCACATCCACTGCCTCATCGAGTTCAGCCATCTGGCCCATTAGCCGTCCGCTCCATATGTCTGGGAGAATCTGGGTGATTACAGTCTTCGGAGACAAGAACTGAAAGTGATTGGCAGTTGCAAATGCCGAGACACTGTTGAAGGTGAGCAGGATGTCCTGCATCTCCGCCGTAGATACAAGGTGCTGCTTTGGATCGCGACCAGTGCTGATCGCAAAATCAACCTCCAATTCGTCTGGGATTTGTCTCCTGCGTTCTAGCTTAATATTAGAATTGGTCTCAGATAGACGAAAGCAACTCTTGTTTCCATACTCAAATGTATGCCGTATCGCCCACCCGCTAACCATCCCTACACTTGGGAATTCTTCTAAAATGCGCAAATGTGCTGGTAGCCAACCAGGATAGAAGAAGATATCGTCATCGCAGTAAGCAACAATCTCGCCAGGTGCTGCTCGAAAGAGAATCTGGAATGCCCCTATCTTGCCGATATTTTGTGTGGATAGAATCAGATACTGGATGATGCCTTCATCTCGCAGCCCAATCAAATACTTGACTACCTCAGGGCAACTACCGTTGTCGAACACCAAAAGATCATAGGGACCGTCGGTATGCTGAACAATACTCGCAAGGCACAACTTCAGCACATCCAAACGATGGGCATAGTAGCCCAACTGATCAGGGATGCAGACCAACACTGCTATCGTCACACGCGCCGGGCGGTAATCCGTTGTCACGGTCCGTGTTGGACTTATGCCTACACGCATGAGAATCGCCCTATGTTCTCAGTTACGGTTGAACTTATGGTGGACCTTTCATTGGGTTCGGTGCCAGAAGCTCCCTTAGACCAACCCGTCGAAAGCGTGACCAAATTCGTCGTACATCGGCCATAAACAGCCACGGCATAATCTTGGGACAAGTCTTAGGATCCTCTATTTGCACTACTGCAAGATAACGTTCAAATTCTTTGAGCACCCAAATGTTAATTGCATCGCCAAAAGCTGCTTTCCAGTTTTGAAGCCATACTTGCTCCAGAGGCACTCGATCTGCATCATCCAGAAGCAATATCCCGCCGGGCTTGATATAGGGCATACAAATATAGAGGCTAGCTTCTCTGCCAAGATGTCCTGGTGGGCCATCTACTATCACTAAGTCAATCGGGGCCAGTTGCTCTAGCTTATCTATTGTTATTGAATAGAAGTACAGCAATCTTCCAGCAATTAACTTCAACTTAATAGGTAGGCAGTTCAGTTTTACTGTGGAACTTAGTCCGGCCTCATTCAGGCGCCCCTCTACCACTCTACTAATCTGGTGTGAGGCTTCAATCGAAACTACCATTGGCGCACCTTGACTTGTAGCGCAGAGCGAACCACACACGGTGCTATGAGCTAATACGAGAGTAGATATTCCCGCACCGAATTCAAGAACAGTAGCGCCTGGAGATCTCCGAATTAGAGCTTGTAAAAATCTACATGCATCAGGGGCAAGCGCATAATTATCTCCATAAGGATAATCCAACCAATCAAGCGGCTCGTGTTTGTTTGCCTCCAAGCTCTCCATGACAATATTGGGGAGGGAAACTCGGTTACTGTTCACCGTCAGAACCAGATTTTTCATGGATTTCATGCCCATTTTCTCTTGGGCAAACAACAGCCCAATCATGTGGAGCTAATAGTCCCCCGTGTCGTGGCGGAGGAAGTTTGCCTGTTCCAAAGAAGTCTCCAGGCACAACTGCTATCTCATAGGCTCTTTGAATCCAATCTGCCAATACGTCATTTACTTCGCAATACAAATTTAAGTAGTACATCCCCGGAGAAAGAGGCAAACGGTCTATGCTACAAACCATCTTCCCTCGAGACGGTATATGGCGAAATCGACTACCAACCATCTCATTCTCACAATAAAGAATGAATTGTCCCCGAATATCGTAAAATCCGATCGCCATCGATACATTGTTCAAAGAATCAGTGTCTTGCCCCTCATATTCAATCACTATCTTTACTTCCTGGCCTGTGGCAAGTGTAGAGTACTGCTTATCAGTGCTGTCCATCAAGGAAATGCCAATAAGTCGAAGCCGTCCGTTACCTTGTCGATCCATACGATTCCCAAGGGAGACATGTTGTTTTCTGCTAAGATCCACAAGATACTGTTGAATGACGCCTTCTGGCAGACCGTTTTCAACAAGTTGCCCATCTTTCAGTAATATAGCTCGTGAACAAAGAGACTCAATTGCAGCCATATTGTGGCTCACAAATAACACAGTCCTGCCACCACGGGCCACTTCACCCATCTGCCCCAGACACTTCTTCTGAAATGCCGCATCCCCCACTGCCAGCACTTCGTCGACCATCAGAATCTCGGGCTCCAGATGGGCGGCCACCGCAAAGGCCAACCGGACATACATGCCGCTGGAGTAGTGCTTCACGGGTGTGTCAATGAACTTCTCTACCTCAGCAAACGCCACAATATCATCGAACTTACGCTCAATTTCTTCTTTCTTCATCCCAAGTATAGCACCATTGAGGTAAATATTCTCTCGCCCAGTCAATTCTGGGTGAAACCCAGTACCCACCTCCAGCAAGGAGCCTATCCTGCCCCGAATCTCAGCGTAACCCTCTGTTGGTTCAGTGATACGCGAGAGGATCTTCAGCAGCGTAGTTTTGCCTGCTCCATTGCGGCCGATAATGCCTATGACCTCGCCGCGTTTCACCTCAAACGTGACATTCTTGAGTGCCCAAATGGTTTCCACATTGGCAGCACAATAGGGGTGACCACGCAAGAGCTTCGCTGCGCGTCGGAATGGAGCCTTCATAGCGGCCGCTATGGATTCTCGCAGGGTCTTGTAGCGGTCCTCTGGACGGCCAATTCGATACAGCTTACTCAATCTATCTACTCGAATTACCGTATCACTCATGTCTACACACTTTCATGCCACGTCTGCAAACGTTTTCTCCATGCGACGGAAATAGTAGGCACCACTAATCAAAAGAGCAGTTGCCGCCATAGCCGAGACGAGGAGAATTGGGCTGGGAGTGGTGGTCGTTCCTAACATCGCCCAGCGAAATCCTTCTACCACCCCTGTCATCGGGTTGAGTCCATACAACGTTCGCCATGGTTCTGGGAGCAGGCTACTTGGATAGGCAATGGGTGTTGCGAATAGCCAGAATTGCGTGAGGAACGGCACAACATAACGCACATCCCGGAATTTTACATTCATTGCAGAGAGCCATAGCCCCACCCCTAAAGATGTCACTAACGCCAACAACAGCAAGAGCGGCAAACAAACTACAGCCACTGTGGGAACAATACCATAGAACAGCATCATCCCCAGCAAAACAATAAAGGCTAACACAAAATCTATCACTCCTGACAGTATACTCGAGATAGGTACAACCAGCCGAGGGAAATAGACTTTTTTGATCAGACCGGCACTGCCCACCAAGCTGTTTGATGACTGGGTAAGCCCATTGGCGAAGAAGGTCCAAGGAACCAAAGCAGCGTAACTGAAAATTGGGTATGGAATACCGTCCGAAGGGATTTTTGCCAACTTCCCAAAGAATAGGCTGAAGACTACCATTGTGAAGAAAGGCTGGATGATAGCCCAAGCCGCACCCAGAACTGTCTGTTTATAACGAACTTTAATATCGCGCCAGGTAAGGAAATAAAGTAATTCCCGATATTCCCAAAGTTCGTGCAATTTGAGAGAAACCCAACCTTCTGTTGGTCTTATGATTGTTGTTTGTGTTGTTAGATTACTTACCCGAGGCATGGCTTTTTGAATTGCTAACTTTTTCTTTCAATTATTTCAACCCTATCGAGTACTTATTCCCTTACCAACGAGGTAACCCAATAGAAGAATAAGAATCCATGGCCAGTATTTTACAAGGAATTCACGAAGAACCTTTTGTTTAAGAACAAAATATCCAATAAAAACAATTAAAATTCCTTCGACTATCATCTCCATAAAGAATTGCACCTGTAATTATTCTTTAGCCTCTCAGGGTTCAGGTGGTACACGATACCTCGCAATGTTTCTTCGAGCTTACTACTTGGCTCCCACCCGACAAAAGACCTGATTTTATCAATGCAGGGAACCCTGCGCTGCATGTCTTCAAAACCAGATTCGTAGGCTTGATCGTACGGGACAAACATAATACGATCAGCTTCTCTTATAGACACTGAATGTTTACCCTGCAATGAATCAACTATTTTCAACACGTTCCGGGCCAGCTCCAAAATGGTTATCTCTTCAGCGGAACCTATGTTGAACACTTGACCCACCGCCTCTGGACAATTAGCCAACCCAATCACAGCCCGTACTACGTCTGACACTTCACAAAAGCACCTGCTTTGCTGTCCGTCAGCATACACGGTTAATGCCTCTCCGTTTAATGCTTGTTGAACGAATCGGGGAATAACCATACCGTAGCGACCTGTTTGCCGAGGCCCACTGTGTTAAATAATCGGCAGATCACAACTGGTAACCCTTTCTGTTTGTAATAGGCCAATCCTAAGAATTCATCAACCATCTTAGAAGCTGCATAAGCCCACCGGCTATGAGATGTTGGCCCCAGAACTACATCATCATCCTCTCGAAAAGGGACGCTGTTACCCTTTCCGTACACCTCTGATGTGGATGCAATGATTACTTTGGCGCGATAGCGAAGGGCGGCTTTAAGAACTGCTTCCGTTCCCATCACATTTGTTTCAATGGTGTGTACGGGGTTCTCGACAATTAGTTTTACTCCTACTGCCGCTGCCAGATGAAAGATTACCTGACACTCACTGGCCAATCGATCAAGAACAATCTCATTGGTGATACTATCAATGGCGTAACGGAAATGAGGATGCTCAGTTAAATTGGCAATGTTATTGAAATTGCCCGTGGAGAGGTTATCAATCACCGTAACATAGCACCCCTGCACTAATAGAGCTTCAGCTAAGTGAGAACCAATGAAGCCAGCGCCACCAGTAATCAGTGAATGCCTGTGGGGTCAGGCTTGCAATGTTGCAATTGGTCTGTTTGGTCTGTTTGGTTTATCTGGTCTGTTTAGTCTGTTTGGTTTTTCTGGTCTGTTTGGTCTTTTTGGTTTATCTGGTCTGTTTAGTTTCTCTAGTTTATTTGGTCTATTTAGTCTATTTGGTTGATCTAGTTTGTTTGGTTTATCTGGTTTCTTTAGTCTGTTTGGTCTTTCTCGTTTATCTTGTCTGTCTAAAAAGCATATCAGGACATCAGAGGATCAGTGGGGAGCGGATCAACACGGGTTACCTTCCAACTGGCTCTGACAAAGATCGTTCTCTAATTCTATATCTTCCAACCTCCAGAATAGTCAAATTATTCAGTAGCTTGTTTCTCTCCACTTCAACAAAGAATCTTTTCACTGCATCCAAAATTTGTTGTCTTATAAAGGTGTAGGGAAGGTTAACCCAAATAATTCCATGATGGGTTCCCAGCGGATATTTCACAATATTGCCAAACTCTTTGTCTCTTGAAATAATGATCATTTCCTGCTTTTGGGCATACCCAAAGACCTCAGCATCGGTTGCCCCCTTCAATCCTACATCCCTCAAATCAATCGCATCGATACCAAGCGATTGAAGTAACCCTCCCGTAGGACGTGGCATATCTTCATCCACTAATATCCTGAGCATTACACTGCCTCAAGAAGGTGTATCTCTTCATTGGATACAATCTTGGCAGCGTATTCGATTGCCGCTCTTATATCCTCTTCTGTAATTTCGTAGTCTTCACAAATCTCTTTGTAAGACATTCCACCAGCCAGAGATCCCAAAACTAAATCGACCGGAACCCTGGTCCCTCGAATCACAGGTTTTCCATGTCTAATGTTTTTATCAATCACAATTCTTTCCATATTTCCTCCTATCTGAATTGAAATTACCACAAAAGAAGGAGTCAGGCAAGGAGTTTAGAGTTTGGTTTGTCTGGTTTTTCTGGTCTTTTTGGTCTGTTTAGTTTGTCTGGTCTGTCTGGTTTATCTCGTCTTTCTGGTCTGTCTCGTCTGTCTGGTTTGTTTAGTTACTCTGGTCTTTTTAGTCTATGATAATAGTTTTTGATTGTGCCATTGCCAGGCGGTCTCGATAATCGTCTCTAAATCTTCATATTGCGGTTTCCATTTCAGCGTTTCTATTGCCTTCTTACTACTACTGATCAGCACCGGTGGATCACCCTCTCTTCTCCCGGCTTCCACTACCTTAAAATCCTTTTGGCTCACTTTTCTAACTGCCTCGATGACCTCTCTCACGGAATGGCCATTGCCATTGCCAAGGTTAAAGGAATCGCTCCGGTTCTTATCCATGAGATATTGAAGCGCCCGGATATGGGTATCGGCCAGATCCATGACATGGATGTAATCCCGGATACAGGTGCCGTCCCTGGTCGGGTAATCGGTCCCGAAGATCCTGATCTCTTGCCGGAGACCCATGGCCGCCTCAATGACCAGTGGGATGAGATGGGTCTCGGGTTGATGAAGCTCGCCAATGTCCCCCTCCGGGTCAGCGCCGGCGGCATTGAAGTACCTCAGATTGATGTGCTTGAGACCGTAGGCCCTATCATAGTCCTTCAGGACCTGCTCGACGAGGAGCTTGGTCCAGCCATAGGGATTGATCGGATTCTGAGGATGGTCTTCGGGGATGGGGATCTTCTCAGGATGGCCGTAGGTGGCGCAGGTGGAGGAGAAGATGAAATGTTTCACACCGAATTCTCTCATCACCTGGAGGAGGTTCAGTGTGCCGATCACATTATTCCGGTAATATGTTTCGGGTTGGAGGACGGACTCCTCCACAAGGGCAAAGGCGCTGAAGTGCATGACCGCCTCGATCCGGCGGTTTTCAAAACAGGACCGGAGCTGATCGATGTTCAGGAGGTCGCCCTCAAAGAGCTCACCCCATTTGACAAATCCCCTGTGGCCACGGCTCAGATTGTCAAAGATGACCGTCTCGAAACCTTTCTTAGTTAAGAGCTTGTTTACATGCGAACCGATATAGCCTGCTCCGCCTACGATAAGTATCATTTTATTCGTCTGTCTGGTTTATCTGGTTTATCTCGTCTGTCTGGTTTTTTGGTCTATTTGGAGAAATATGGATTTATTCCTTTGGAATGGAAGTGGACAACAAAAACGTCAGTTGGGGTCACATCTTCAGATGTCATTTTCTGGTCTTTCTGGAAATACTATTCACTTCGTGAATGGAAGGGAGTCCCTGCGGGACTGGAAACAGAATAGGCTTCCGCTATCCCTGAGTTTTAACTACCTCCCAGCATCTATCACATTTTTTGAAGGGGATTCCATCCAATTTATGGTTATTGATTATCAAAAATGAAAGGGGTTGTCAAGGAGTTTGGTCTTTCTCGTCTTTTTAGAGCTTTGGGGTCACATCTTCAGATGTCATTATTTAGTTTGTCTGGTCTTTTTAGTTTCTCTAGTTTCTCTCGTCTGTCTGGTCTGTTTGGTCTTTCTGGTCTGTTTGGTTTATCTGGTTTCTTTAGTTGTTTTGGTCTATTTAGTTTATTCGATCTCTTTCATCTATTTGGTTGATTTAGCTTTTTGAGGTTATTGGGTTATTGCGTTTATGGAGGTAATTGCCTCGGTTATTTATTCGGCAATGCTAAAGAAAACTGTTTGCTTGGATAATCAACCGTTAGAATAAAATTACTCAGGAAGCTCCTCACCCCAAGTAGTGGAATACTGAGATTGGGCATAAAATCTACTAACACATCTTGAGTAGAAAACTCTTCTACAATGATTCGAGTCGTATGACTGTAGGCAATCGTAATCCCATTACCAGTACTTATCCTTTTCAATTGACCTGCCTGGAGATCGTGTCCGAGAAGAGGTGCAAATGAAGCGGGTACTGCACATTCATCGGCCCCAGTATCTATCAATGCATATACTCTTATTTCCTTATGAGTTTCGGGATTGACGATTGTCACTGGCAGAAAAGGCCGTGCAATGTCGCCAGGTCTTATCACCGAGAATGGATAATTTCTTATTGGCATTATTATACCCTGTTGTTACAAAGGGTCTGATCAACCACAGGGTAAATGTGGACAAGATCTTTTTCAGGTATATACAGAAGGACAGGATTTTTAAAACCTTTTTCTTCTGCCTCCCTCAGAGCCTTCTCAGGATCGTCCCCTACGCCGACAATTGTATTATCCTCGATACTTTTCATCGCCACATAGCGACCATTAAATTCATCTGTGGTAACTAATATTTTCTCCATAATCCCTCCATTTAAATTCTACTTTACCACAAAACAATAGCATATTCAAATGGGAGACACTGATAAAACTTATGGGCTTACCCATCAAAGGGCACCTGTCTGATCTGGTCTTTTGACTGATGTGTCGTGTCTACATTATTCAATATTCTCGTCTTTCTCGTTTCTCTGGTCTGTCTGGTTTGTTTGGTTTATCTGGAGAAAAACTTATTCCTTTGGAATGGAAGTGACCCCCGCACCAAAGGTTCGGTGGTGGAAAATATTCGCTCTGGCAAATGGAAGTTATTGCTCCCCGTGGAATAGCACCCACGTTCCACAGGGCAGGTCGCAATGGAATTTTTGTGGCCTACTGGGTTTATTTGAGTGATTCAGATGGGCGATAAAGAGTAATGAAATCTACTCTTTCGAAATCAGTGTCATTAGAAGCAAGGTTTTTGATGTTTAGGTCTTCCATAATCTGTAAGGTGAGCGCATCGTTAGAAAGAAAACCATATCTCTTTTTCATCTGCTGGCTTCTTATTATGGTCTCAATGTTAGGAGATACGATCTCCAGATTAAATGAGGCAATCTTTGAAGGAATACTTTGATGATTGACCAATTTCTTAACGATTTCGGAATTTCTCTTTAAGCGCTTGACTATATCCTTTGGCTTTATCCCTGGAAGAAACCCTACGGCTTCCATTATCATCATCCGATGGATTACTTCCTGGACAATGGATATAGAAGTAAAACCAATAATGGCCCCCGCTTCTATGGATTCTAAGAAGTTTGAACAAGCTTGATTAAATCTGGATTCTTTGGAGAAGTGATAGATAAAAATATTGGCATCAATGAAGATTGAGGTTCCCTTTTCCAAATGCGAAAGAAACATGATCAGGCCTCTTCAGGAAGAAATTCTGGAGAAAGGGCAATCTCTTCTATGGTGTCTTCATCGAGACCACTAAACATACCACTCGTAGCTCTGACAACGCTTTCTCCTTCCTCAAGCATAATTTTTAGTCTCTCATGTTCCTTTAGTTTCAAAGGAGATAAAGGTTTTAAAACCCCCTCCTCATATATGACCTCTATGCTTTTAACCATTTTTTTTACCCCCTGAAATTGATGAACTGAGTTAGTGATAAAATTTTATGCTATCTTCACGATAAAGTAAAGACAAATCTGGGGTCTGCCATAAGCAATTGGACTGTCTCGTTACCCTGGTCTATTTATTTTATCTGGAGACATTTATTCACTTCGTGAATGGAAGGGAGTCGATAAAACGACTGGAAATGATCCCTCGACAGGCTCGGGATGGATGTTATTGCTCCCCGTGGAATAGTACATACTTTCCACAGGGCGGGGCGCAATGGAATATTTTTGGTTTGTCTGGTCTTTTTAGTTTCTCTAGTTTCTCTCGTTTCTTTAGTCTTTCTGGTTTATTTGGTTTATCTGGAAACATTATTCACTTCGGGAATGGAAGGGCCGCCTTCGCTAAGGAGGCTTCGATTGGAATCTGTTTGGTTTTTCTGGTCTGTCTCGTCTGTCTGGTTTTTCGGGTTTATTTCGTTTGCTCGAATCTGGATAAATCTTCTAATAATTCTTCAGAAACATAGAACCCTTTTTCTCTGAGCTCTTTGACTTTTTCTTGAGCACTATCTATGAGTCCTAACCTCTCTGCCCTCAGCAGAACACCAATGGTACCCGTTAGTTTCAATCCCATATTTTCCGCCACTTTACGCGCCTTTGAATCATCGATAATTACTTTCAAGCCTTTCTGGCTAGCCAATGCGATGGCCTCAGCTTCGCCTTTCCCTAAATTCAAATCTGTTATGAGAAGTTTCAGGAGGTTGCTCTCAACCTTTCTTATCGAAAGGCAGGGTAGGGATAGGTTTCCAAATTCTTTGATAACAGACTCGGGTATGACAACTTCTTTGTAAATTTTACAAAGAATCTGTAAAAGATTGATCTTCTCCAAGGCAATCAGTGAAGACGTATCAATAACGGTTGGCTCAGGCATCTTGGAGTTCTTTTTCAAGGTCAAGCTTTGAATATTTTATAGGCGGAATACCTTTGTGGAAAAGAATCTCAACGAAGGCTTTCTCCGAATAACCTGCTATTTCAGCGGCTTTCCCAAGAGAGACGATACCCTCCTCAAGAAGCTTCATCGCCAGAAGCAATTTTACCTCATCCTCTTTTATATTCATTTCTGGAAGATTAACAGATATTCCCACAGAATCACCTCTTTTCTCTAAATTGACGTTTATTATATCATTTTCTTTATTCAATTTCGAGTCCACCCCCCAGGTAATATCCGAGGTCACTCAGGAGGGGGGACACCGTTAAAAATGATCACTTTTCATTGTATTCTGGTCTGTTTGAAAAAAGCTCAATGAAAAAGCTCAGGGTCAGGCTTGCAAGGTTGCAATTTCGATTTCGTCAATCTCGTTGATCTCGTCTATCTGGTTTATCTCGTCGAAAAGGAGCATGGGGCATGGAGCATGTATCTGGGTTGTTTGGAAACATTATTCACTGCGTGAATGGAAGTGAGTCGATTAAAACGACTGGAAATGATCCCTCGACAAGCTCGGGATGGAAGTTAGGCTTCGCCTTGAATTTCGATCCAATTCTTTTTCTCTTCAAATGAGGCCTGTGGGATCAGGCGACGGTAACTCGGTTTCTGGTTGACCTGGTTTGTCTGGTTTAGCTCGTTTGCGGTTCTGGGTGGAGGATGAAAGGTCAACAAGCCCGCCAAGTTTAAAAGGAAAACAGCAAGGGCCGAAAAAGGTTATAAGTTTATGACTTGACAAGGAACTCATCAATCGAGTGGGATGAATAGTGTGCGGTCTTTAAAGTCATCCGCCGTGGAGACCATCCAGATCAAATAAAGTTCCTCTACGATGCGCCCAATGCCAACGCCAGGCCGGACGCAAAATAGACCGGGAATATGTTTGCCAGCAACAAAGTGATCCGCTAAATGCTTCGGCATAGTGTTCCGATTTTCTGTTACAAGGATATAACCATTTTTTTCGATCCAATCCAACAGGGGAGGGTCCAGTGTTCCTGCTTCAGGAGCTCCCATATCTCCAATGGCCAAAACCTCAATTGTTGAATCGTGTCTACGTAATTGTCGTTGAATGGCACGATTTATGTGCTCATCGAGCAGAAAGCGCGGCTTCATCCCCTCACCGAGGAAGTCATTTCAGTGCTTCTGCGAAGCAATTTCTGCCGCTGCTTATCCAGACGCTCGCGAAGCTCCTGCACAAACTTCGAGGGATGTTGCTGCTGCTCTTGCCAAGCTTCTTCCTGGCGGCGGGTAACTTGTTCAAGATAGGACTCTACTTTTTCCTGATTGGCAAGATAGTAGGTAATTGTGGCATGAACCTGCTCCAAGGAAAGGGTTGGATAACGGAGCACAATCTCTTCGGGACCTGCACCCTGTTGGTAATCGCGTAAAATGGCCTCAATGCCAATTCTTGTACCTGCAATGCGGATGGCCTGGTTATCAACGAATTCGAAATACTTTTCCAATTCCATAGATCTCTCCTAAACGAGGCCTTTAACCCTATTCTACAATTAGCGGGCTGAAAAGTAAACCCTAATAGAAAGGTTTCAACTTTCTAACGGGAAAGCCCGAAGGGACGAGTTAAATCTCAGATGTAAGAACCTCTGAACCTCAGAGCTACAGTTAAACCCTGAAAGACAGAAACTGATAAAGAAAGCAGCAGAAAGCAGGGGGTCAGGTCTCAGGGGGTCAGGTCTCAACATTCAACAGCACCATTTTCTGGTGTGTTTGGTCCCGGTGACATGGGTTTCTCATGTCACCCCGTACGCATTGCTACGGGGCAGGCCCCGTGGAATTAGTTTTTCAGGATTACCTTACAAGGCATACGGATTGCCTGCGAGGATGTAACCCTTACATACCCCGATAATCAATCAATATTCCACAGGGCAGGCGGGATAAATCTGTCTGGTTTTTCTGGTTGGTCTGGTCTTTTTAGTTTCTCAGGTATCTTTGGTCTATTTAGTTTCTTTCATTTCCTCTTTTGAGTTGATATACCAGTCGATTGTTTTTTTAAGACCTTCTTCAAGGTTCACTTTGGCTTTGAAGCCGATCTCTTTCTGGGCTCGGGTTGTATCGAGCATCCGCCGAGGCTGACCGTCGGGTTTTGAGGTATCCAAGATGATTTCACCTTTAAACCCTGTCAATCTCGCTATCAGTGCAACCAGATCTTTTATGGAGATTTCAAAACCAGCCCCGAGATTCACAGGGTCGGGTTTGTTGTATCTTTCAGCAGCCAGGAGAATCCCTTCTGCGGCATCCTCAACATAGAGAAATTCCCTTGTGGCCTTTCCTGTTCCCCAAACGGTTATTGGTTTATCTGGTCTTTCTGGTCTGTCTGGTTGATTTAGTTTATCTGGTTGGGCAAGTCTGCGGTAGGCAGCTTCCTCTCCGCCGATGGCATCAATGACCTTTTTAATCAGGGCAGGGATGACATGGGAGGATTCGGGATCGAAGTTGTCTCTCGGACCATAGAGATTTACAGGGAGAAGATAGATCGCATTAAAACCGTATTGCTCTCTGTATGCCTGGGCCTGAACCAAAAGCATCTTCTTTGCAAGTCCATATGGAGCATTGGTCTCTTCGGGAAAGCCATTCCAGAGGTCTTCTTCAAGAAAAGGAACAGGGGTGAACTTTGGATAGGCGCAAATGGTGCCAATGGCAACAAATTTCTCTATACCCACCTGCCTTCCAACTTCCATCATCTGAACGCCCATCATGAGGTTTTCATAAAAGAATTTTCCAGGATTGGCACGATTGGCCCCGATGCCGCCAATCCTTGCGGCCAAGTGAATCACAAGATCTGGGTGTGCGTCTTGGTAAAGTCTTTTTACCGCATCCATCTCTACGAGGTTGTAATCCCTGCTTCTCGGAACAAATATCTCGTTACACCTCAGGTCTCTGAGTTTCTTGACCACAAAAGAGCCAAGAAAACCAGCCCCGCCAGTAATCAAAACGCGTTTATTAGACCAAAAGGACATGTCGATAATTTGGAGGGAATACTTTAAAATAAAATTTATGTTTTGTAGACTTTTTTGTTGGCAATTCTTTTGGCTGCATACAAGAGAGCAGTTCGTATGTCGTCTTATTTAAGAAAAGGATAATCTTTTTGTATGTCATTCGGGGTGGCACCATAAGCAACCTTCTCAATAATAATTTCTACAGGTAACCGGGTCCCTTTTATCACTGGCTTCCCAAGCATGATTTTAGGGTCAACAACAATTCTTTTTAAAAGAGTCCTCTCTGTCATCTTTTATCTCCTAATGGAATAATTCGAATATTATCCATGGCAATAACTATAAAGATGTCAACATCAGATAGATATTTGAGTCCCCACACTTTTCTCTTATCCTTAACCTAAACCTTAATCTGATTTTCTATTATTTGAAAGCTTCCGTATCACATCCTGGCACTGTTTCATCTCTTCGAGGTTCTTTATGTCAGCGTCAACCATCATTTTCACTAAATCGTTAAATTTTACCTTAGGTTCCCAGCCAAGTCTTTGTCTGGCCTTGCTGTAATCGCCCAGGAGGTATTCCACCTCGGTGGGACGGAAGTAGCGGGGATCGATTTCAATTAGAGCATCGCCAGGCTTTAGCTGGCGACTCACTATGGAGTATGCACTAGGAACTATGCACCCCTGACCTCCGTCATCCTGCTTAGTGCTTAGTTTATAGTGCTTAGTGTCAATGGAAGCAATGACTCCTTTTTCAGCAGCACCGTTGCCCTTCCATTCTAATTCGATGCCGGCATGAGCAAACGCAAGATTGACAAATTCCCTGACCGAGTGGGTTTCGCCGGTTGCAATGACATAATCGTCAGGCTGATCCTGCTGGAGCATGAGCCACATGGCTTCTACAAAGTCTGGAGCATACCCCCAGTCCCTTCTTGCCTCAAGATTGCCCAGATAGAGTTTTTCCTCCAATCCGTATCTCATTCGAGCAAGGGCACGCGTAACCTTGCGTGTGACAAAGGTTTCTCCCCTTCGGGGGGACTCGTGGTTAAAGAGGATCCCGTTACAGGTGAACATCCTATAACCTTCTCGATAATTTTTGGCCATCCAATAGGCATATACTTTTGCAGCGGCGTAAGGGCTTCGCGGCTTGAAAGGGGTTACCTCATTCTGAGGAGGTGGGGAAACCCCAAACATCTCGCTTGAGGAGGCTTGATAAAAACGAGTCTTTATCCCACTCCTTCTGATAGCCTCCAATAGCCGGGTAGTCCCAATGGCCGTTACATCCCCTGTGAATTCTGGCATATCGAAACTGACTCGAACATGACTCTGTGCCGCAAGGTGATAGATCTCGTTGGGTTGAATGTTGTAGATGAGATTGGTCAACTGACCTGAATCAGTAATGTCACCATAATGGAGAAAGAGTTTGCTCTTCGGATCATGGGGGTCAATGTAGATATGGTCAATTCGATCGGTGTTAAAGGTGCTTGACCTTCGGATGAGGCCATGGACCTCGTAGCCCTTACCTAAAAGAAACTCAGCGAGGTAACTACCGTCTTGCCCGGTGATGCCGGTGATTAAAGCTTTTTTCATCTGTTTTCCCCGCTAAAGAATTCTACGCAAAAGGTCCGCAAAGAGCGCAAAGTTAAAAATTATAGACAACACGTTTGATCTCTAGCTTGCTTCTACCA
>Ga0194126_10007419_pt1 | contig 15273 bp, 21 predicted proteins | sample TA2KigC150mmetaG_FD_148641 | JGI IMG/M metagenome (GOLD analysis project Ga0194126, IMG submission 148641) | Freshwater microbial communities from Lake Tanganyika, Tanzania - TA2015035 Kigoma Deep Cast 150m | ecosystem: Environmental > Aquatic > Freshwater > Lake | place: Tanzania: Lake... | reverse complement strand
ACCTTTGACCCCGACATTGCCAAGATCGCCGCCCGCAATCTGCTCGATGGGCGCGACATCGACGCCCGTGCCGGTGTGCTCGCCCAGACGATCACCCCCGGCTGCCCGGTCAAGATCGATCTGGTCGACATGAAGACCCGCGAGCCGGTCGAGACCCTGGAGGTCGACGCAGTTCTGGTGGCCACCGGCCGGGTGCCGTCCAGCGCCAGCCTCAACCTGGACGCAGTGGGTGTGGAGACCAACCGCGGTTTCATTCCGGTGAACGACCACATGCAGGTGCTGGTGAACGATCAGCCCGTGCCGCACCTGTGGGCCGTGGGCGATGTCACCGGCAAGATGATGCTGGCCCACACCGCCGCCGCCCAGGGCGCCGTGGCCATCGACAACATCCTGGGGCACCCGCGCCAGATCGATTACCGCTCGATCCCGGCGGCCACCTTCACCCACCCCGAGATCAGCTCGGTGGGTCTGAGCGAGGCCGACGCCAAGGACCTGGCCGCCAACGACGGCTTTGAGCTGGGCGTGGTGCGCAGCTACTTCAAGGCCAACTCCAAGGCCCTGGCCGAGCTTGAGAGCGACGGGCTGATGAAGCTGCTGTTCAACAAGGGCACCGGCGAAGTGCTGGGCGCGCATATCTATGGCCTGCACGCCGCCGATCTGATCCAGGAGATCGGCAACGCCGTCGCCCGCCGCCAGAGCGTCAAGCAGCTGGTGAATGAGGTGCACACCCACCCCACCCTTTCTGAGGTGGTGGAAGTGGCCTACAAGCAGGCCGCCCTGGCGCTGGCTTGAAACCGGAGAATTGAGCATGGAGATCCGACGCCGGCCGCCCAACCCCAAGGTGAAGGTGGCCCACCTCGAATACGCCATCCCCCACGAGGACGAAGCCCCGCGCCACATTCTTGAAGAGATCGTCTGGGCCAAGGACCGCGAGGTGGCCACAGCCCGCGACCGGGTGAGCCTGCAGCAACTGGCCAAGCAGGTGGCTGATCTGCCCCCCTGCCGCGACTTTGTGGGTGCCCTGCGCGCCAGCTGCCGCAAACCGGCGGTGATCGCCGAAATCAAAAAAGCCAGCCCCAGCAAAGGCGTCATCCGCGACGACTTCGACCCGCTGGCGATCGCACGCGGCTACGGGGCCGGCGGCGCCAGCTGCCTGTCGGTGCTGACCGACAACCAGTTTTTTCAAGGGGGCTTTGAGGTGCTGGTAGCGGTGCGCCAGGCGGTGGAGCTGCCGCTGCTGTGCAAGGACTTCATCCTCAGCCCTTACCAGCTGTATCAGGCCCGCGCCGCCGGCGCCGACGCAGCCCTGCTGATCGCCGCGATCCTGGAGGACCAGGACATCAGTTATCTGCACAAAGCGGCCCGCAGCCTGGGGTTGGCGGTGCTGATCGAGGTGCACGACGCCGCAGAACTGGCCCGCGTGCTGGCCCTGCCCCTCTGGCGCGAACTGGGGGCCGGCGGTCACACCCTGATCGGCATCAACAACCGTGATCTGAGCACGTTTGCCGTAGACCTGGCCACCACCGAAGCACTGACGCAGCAATTCGCCGAGCCCATCCGCGCCAGTGGTGCCCTGTTGGTGAGCGAATCGGGCCTGTTCAGCCGCGACGACCTGGACCGCGTGCAGAGCGCCGGTGCCGATGCGGTGCTGGTGGGCGAAGCGCTGATGCGCCAGGCTGATGTCACCGCCGCGCTCGAGACCCTGATCGAGGGGTGAGCCAATGTCCAACCGCGCCGCTGACTGGTTGCATCAGGCCCGCCAGGATCTTGACCAGGCCTCTTTAAGCGCAGCCCATGGCCACCACGAATGGTCCTGCTTTGCAGCCCACCAGGCTGTCGAAAAGGCACTCAAAGGTTTGCATCTACGCCACAACCAGCAGGTGTGGGGTCATGGCCTGGGCCGCCTGTTCCGTGATCTGCCCGACGCTGTTCAGGAATCGATGGAAGCCAAGGTTCTTGATTTGGTCGAACGGATGCGAATCCTTGATGCGCTGTACATCCCTACCCGTTACCCCGATAGCCTTCCGGATGGAGCCCCCAGTGATCACTTCGGCCATCTGCAAAGCGCGGATGCTCTGAACCATGCCCGTGCGGTTGTTGACGCAATCACGGCTCAGATGGCCTGAGCCGCACAAGGTTCTCGCCGCAGTGCATGCCTGGGCAGCAGAACAAGCCTTGCGCAACGATGGACTGCGCAAGGTGGGTGTGTTCGGCAGCTACGGCCGCGGAGATGCGGGCGTGGGAAGCGATCTGGATCTGGTGCTGATCGACGCCAACGCCAGCGGGCCACCCAGGCAACGCTACCGCCGGTGGCCCTTTGAACAGCTTCCCCTGAGCTGCGATGCCCTGGTGCTCACCGAACAGGAGTGGGATGAGCTGCTTGCCTCCCCAGCCACTGACTGCGCCGCGCACGCCATGGCCAACGCCTTGCACCGCGACTGCCGTTGGGTCTGGTGTCGTGCCGAAGTGGAGGGCAGCACCAACACTGATGACACCTGAACCGCCTGCTGATCCACCGTCTGAGCCTTCGCCGATCACGCCGCTCACGGCACTGCGGGTCGATGAAGAGGGGCGGCTGACCTACATGGGCCAGGACGGCCAGCGCTACGTGATCGTGGGTGATGCTGAGCTGCTGGCCCAGCTCATCCGGGATCAGGGGACGGCGTCAGAACCCGAACCGCCGCCGGAATCAACCGATCAACCCTGAACGTTAAAAACCCCGCCCAGCCGCGGGGGCCAGGCAGGGTTGGCGAGGGGCATCAGAACGCCCCAATGCTGCGGTGAGCCTCAGACCTTGCGGCTGTAGAACTCGACCACCAGCAGTTCGTTGATCTCGAGAGCGACCCATTCGCGCTCGCACTTGCCGATCACCTTGGCGACCTGCTTGGACTTGTCGAGCTCCAGGTGGGGCGGAATGTTGGCCAGACCGGGGAACTCCAGGTTGCCTTCAGCGAGCTTCTTGCTCTGCTTGCGCTCGCGAATGGCGACCACATCACCGGCTTTGCACTGGTAGCTGGCGATGTCAACGACACGGCCGTTGACGGTCACATGGCCGTGGTTGACCAGCTGGCGGGCGCCGGGCACGGTGGGGCCGAAGCCGAGGCGGAAACAAACGTTGTCGAGACGGCCTTCGAGCAGCTTCAGCAGGTTGGTTCCGGTGGAACCCTCCTGGGCGCGCGCTTTCTTCACGTAGCGCACGAGCTGACGCTCGGAGATGCCGTAGTTGAAGCGAAGCTTCTGCTTCTCTTCCAGACGGATGGCGTATTCGGAGCGCTTGCGACGGGCTTGGCCGTGCTGACCGGGGGGATAGGACCGCTTTGCGGCCTTCCGGGTGAGACCGGGGAGGTCTCCCAAGCGCCGCGTGATCCTCAGGCGAGGGCCGCGGTAGCGAGACATGGGAATCGAACGATGAAGGACACTGGCGCGCCCGAGCAGGCATGCTGGAGGGACGCTCCAGGAGCCCAGGCGGTGAATCGCCAACGATCGATCCTATCGGTTGGGCCGCCGGCTCTCGGACTGAGTCCGATCCCCGAGGAGCCCAGGCGGTGAATCGCCAACGATCGATCCTATCGGTTGGGCCGCCGGCTCTCGGACTGAGCCCGATCCCCGAGCCGCCTGCCAAGGGTTGCGGACCTGTGGCCAGCCTGCTGGTGCTGCTGATCGGTCTGTACCGCCAGTGGATCTCACCGCTGCTGGCGCCCCGCTGCCGCTTCATCCCCAGCTGCAGTGCCTATGGGCTCGAGGCCATAGGCCGCCACGGCGCCCTGCGGGGCAGTTGGCTGACGTTCAGGCGATTGCTGCGCTGCCATCCGTGGACGCCCTGCGGCTGCGACCCGGTGCCCGAGTGATGGATCCAGCACTGCTGCTGTACAGCCGCCGAGGCTGCTGCCTGTGCCAAGGCCTTGAAGAGAAACTCAAGGCCCTGGAGCCGCCGCTGGCGCTGCAGGTGGTGGATGTGGACAGCGATCCCGATCTGCAGGCCCAGTACGGCCTGGAGGTGCCGGTGCTGGCTGTGCCGCGGCAGGGCGGGGCCCCTGCGGCGCTGCCAAGAGTCTCACCCCGCCTGAGCGGCGCAGCCCTGAGCCGCTGGCTGGCCGAGCAGCTCAAAAGCCTGGGCTGATCGGGAAATCTCACCTAGAAAGGGGCCCTGCTCATCGCCCCCCATGACCCTGCTGCTCCACCCCCTGCTGCACCAAGTGGGGCTGGAGCCGCCCGAGGGCGTGGCCAATGCGGCGGTCAGCAACATCAGCTGTGACTCGCGCCGGGTCGGCAGCGGCACACTGTTTGTCGGCATCGAGGGCAGCCAGGTCGATGGCGGCCGCTATTGGCGCCAAGCCCTGTCAGCAGGCGCCTGCGCCGCTGTGATCAGCCCCGCGGCGGCAGCTGGCGATCCCCCCGATGCCGCTGATGCGGTGCTGGTGGTGCCATCGCCCGTGGCCCGCTGGGCTGGTGAACTGGCGGCCGCCTTCTGGCAGTACCCCAGCCAGCGGCTCAAGCTGGTGGGGGTGACCGGAACCAACGGCAAGACCACCACCACCCACCTGATCGAGCACCTGAGCGCAGCCTGCGGCCACCCCAGCGCCTTGTTTGGCACCCTGGTGAACCGCTGGCCTGGCACCAGCGTCACCGCCCAGCACACGACGGCGTTTGCCGATGTGCTGCAGGCGCAGCTGGCCCAGGCGGCCGAGGCCGGCGCCCAGATCGGCGCGATGGAGGTGAGCTCCCATGCGCTCGATCAGCAGCGCGTCGGGGGCACCCGCTTCTGCGGGGCGGTGTTCACCAACCTCACCCAGGACCACCTCGATTACCACCCCTCGATGGAGGCGTACTTCGAGGCCAAGGCCCTGCTGTTTGAGCCGCCCCTGCTGGGCCTCGACGCGGTGCCTGCGGCCGCCTGTGCCGTGGTCAACAGCGACGACAGCTGGGGCGCGCGGCTGGCTGCGCGGCTGGGCCCCCGCTGCTGGCGCAGCTCACTGGAGCCCGGCAACACAGCCGAGCTGCAGATGGCTGATCTGCGCTTTGACGCGGCTGGCGTCAGCGGGCAGTTGATCAGCCCCATGGGTGAAGGGAGGTTTCACTCCCCCCTGGTGGGCCGCTTCAACCTGATGAACCAATTGCAGGCGGTTGGGGCGCTGCTGCAGCTGGGCCTGCCGCTCGAGCCCTTGCTGGCTGCGCTGGCGAGCTTCAAGGGGGTGCCGGGCCGCATGGAGCGGGTGCAGCTGGCCAGCCAGCAGCCGCTGCCGGCGGTCGTGGTCGACTATGCCCACACCCCCGATGGTCTCGAGAACGCCCTGCGCGCCTGCCGGCCGTTCACCCAGGGCCGCCTGATCTGCGTGTTCGGGTGCGGCGGCGACCGCGACCGCAGCAAGCGTCCGCAGATGGGGGCGATCGCCGCCCAACTCGCCGATCAGGTGGTGGTCACCTCAGACAATCCGCGTACCGAAGATCCCCAGCAGATCCTGGCCGATGTGGTGGCCGGCATTCCCGATGGCACCGCGTTCCATGTCAATGGTGAGCGCGCCGAAGCGATTGCCGGCGCGATCGCCAACGCAGATGTGGACGATCTGGTGCTGATCGCTGGTAAGGGCCATGAGGACTACCAGATCCTGGGCACGACCAAGGTGCACTTTGACGATCGGGAAGAAGCCGAAACAGCCCTCAGGGCGCGCCTGCACTGATCAGGCTTGACGCTGCTGAAGCGCTGTCAATGCCTGCAGCAGGTGATCCACCTCGGCCTCGGTGGTGGTCACATGCACGCAGGCCCGCAGGCAATCGGGCTGATCCAGCCGGCGAATCCAGATGCCAGCGCGGCCCAGGGCATCAACGGTGCCGGCGGTGTCCCGCTGACGTCCTGATCCGTCATGCAGGGTGAAGCTCACCAGACCCGCCGGGGGAGGCTGGTTCAACAGGGTGCGCGCTCCTGGCAGGGCTTGCAGCCCTCGCCACAGGCGATCGGCCAGCTGGCGACAGCGCTGGTGACGCTGCTGGGGTGAACCTTGCGCAGCCAAAAGATCGAGTGAGCACGTCAAACCCGAAGCCAACGGCACACAACTGGTCGCCACTTCAAAGCGCCGCGCATCGTGGTGAAAGCTGCTGGCAGCGGTTGATTCATGGCGCAGGCTGCGCCAGCCAATCAAGGTGGGCTGGGCCACCTCGAGCAGCCGCTCTGAAAGGGCCACACCGCCAAGCCCTTCAGGGCCGCAACACCACTTGTGACCGGTGAAGGCGTAGATGTCGGCAACAGACGCCGCCTCGTCAACCGGGATGGAGCCCATCGACTGGGCCGCATCCACCAGGAGCCAGGGCTGATTGGAGTGTTGCTGCAGACGCTGCGCCACAGCAGCGATCGGCATGATCGAGCCGGTGTTCCACAGCAGGTGTGAGAGCACCACAAGCCGGGTGTTTGGCGTCAGGGCACGCTCGAGCTGCTCCAGGACCAGCGCTTCAAGCGCCTCTTGCGTGTTGCTGCAGCAGAGCTCGAGCACGGGCAACACCGACACCCGCAGCGCCTTGCGGCGAGCGAGCTCCTGGCAGGCCGCCACCACACCCGGATGCTCACAGTCACCCAGGAGCAGCTCATCGCCGCGTTGCCAGGGCAGGCCCCACAGCGGCAGCACACAACCGCTGGTGACGTTTTCGGTAAGGGCGAGGCGATGCGGACCCACACCGCAGAGCGTGGCCAAGGCCTGCCGCACCGCCACGGTCTGGGCTTCGATGAAAGGCCAGACCGCAGTGGTGAAGGGCCCCAACTCTTGAATGGTGCGCCAGCACGCCACCATCGCCTCAAGCGATGGTGACGGCAGCGGCCCCTGACCGCCGTAGTTGAAGTAGGTCTTGCCCGCTAAGGCGGGCATCAGCTCGCGCACCGGACGTTTGGCGCTCAAGGCATGGCGCAGGGCTTGGGATTGAGCAACAGCAAGCTCAACATCGAGCACTGCAGCTGGGTGAGATCTGCCAAGCTGCGCTCCACATCGGAGTTGAAGCTGGGCTCTGGCGGCGGTGCTGCACTGGCCTGGGTTTCAGGCAGAGCCAGCGGCGGGGGCAGCGTTTCAGCCTGGGTAGCCGTGGCGCTGCCCAGCACCATGGCCAGCACCAACAGACAAGAGTGGCGCCACATCGACTCACAAGCATCTAGCCCTGGCTTAGCCAGAGCGGCTGTTGAAGCGATGAGCAGAAGTACCGGCTGCTCAGACGATCTGGCCGACCATCACCGCGGCAACAGCTGAAAACAGGGTGATGCCAAGGGCGGTGAGAGGGTTCTGCCCCTGGGCCACGGCGATGGTGGTCACAACACCGGCGCCAAGGGCGGCCACGGCAAGCTGGCTGATCACTTCAGAGCGCTGTTGGGGGTTGGGCAGCACGGCACGTTGGCATCTGCGGCGACCCTATGGAGGGTGGCGGCAGGGCGCCCGTTGCCGCAGGCAAGTCGTTACCTGCGGTGGGAGTTCTTCACCTGGCGTTACAGGATTGCGTTACGGGTGCGATGCGGGCCGCGCCCGGCCACTGCTGGCCCACTGCTTGAGCTGCTCAAGCTGCTCGCGTGCGGTGCGCGAGAGCGGCACCACCTGGCTTGCGGCAGCGATCAGGTCGGCTTCGCCAAAATCGCGCCCATCGGCAAAGGCCAGGTGCATGGCCTCGATCACGGTCTGCTCGAGCTCGGCACCTGAAAAGCCCTCGGTGCGGTCCACCAGCACCTGCAGTGGAATGCTGTGCTCGGGCCGGCGGCGGCGCAGTTGTAGATCCAGGATCGCGGCGCGCTCGGCGGGGCTGGGCAGATCGAGCAGGAAGATCTCGTCAAAACGCCCCTTGCGCAGGAGCTCAGGGGGCAGGGCCTCGACGCCGTTGGCCGTGGCCACGACAAACACGGCGCTGGTCTTCTCGGCCATCCAGGTGAGCACGGTGGCCAGCACCCGCTGGCTGGTGCCGCCGTCGCTGCGCACGTTGCCGCCGAAGCCTTTGTCGATCTCGTCAATCCACAGCACGCAGGGGGCCATGGCCTCGGCGCGCTGGATCATCTCGCGGGTGCGCGCTTCGCTGGCCCCCACCAGACCGGCAAACAGCCGCCCCACATCGAGGCGCAACAGCGGCATGCCCCAGGTGTGGGCGATCGCCTTGGCGGTGAGCGACTTGCCGGTGCCCTGGGGTCCCACCAGCAGCACACCCCGCGGCAACGGCAGGCCATAGGCCTGCGCCTCGTCGCTGAAGGCCATGTGCCGCTGGGCCAACCAGTGCTTGAGCGCCTCAAGGCCACCGATGTCGGCTGTGGTGGCCTCACTGGGGCAGTACTCGAGCAGGGCGCTGCGGGCGATGACCTGGCGCTTTTCTTCGAGCACATCGGCCAGATCGGCCTCACCCAATTGGCCGCGGCGCGCCAGGGCCCGGGCGGCGATCTGGCGCACGCGCTGCTCGCTCAGTCCGTGGCAGGCGGCGGTGAGCGGCTCCAGCACCACCGGCTCCAGGGGCTGGCCCACCGCTTCGGCAATGCTGCGCAGCAGTGCACTGATCTCGGCGGCCTCCGGCAGAGGCAGATCCAACACCGTGATGCAGTCGTCCAGCTCAAGCGGCAACTGCCACTCGGGCGCGGTGATCACGATCGTGCGCGGCTCCTGCCTCAGGCTCACCGCCAGGTTGCGCAGGCGGCGGCAGATGCCGGCGTCCTCGCAGTAGCGATGAAAGTCGCGCAGCAGCAGGATCGCGCTGCTGCCCGAAGGCAACGCCTCGAGCAGGGCCAGCGCAGCCATCGGATTGCGGGCTGCTTCACCCTCACGGTTGGGGGCACCCACCAGACCATCGATGAAATCCCAGCGCAGCAGAGTGCGTCCATCGAGCCGGGCGGCGGCCTGCTTGAGCAGCGCTTCGACCCGCTGCTCTTCGAAGCTGCGGATCCAGATGATCGGGGTGCGCGAACGGATCAGCAGATCCAGCTGATCACTCCAGCTCTGGTTCATGGGGTCGGCCTGCTCACGGCTGCTGCTGGATCAAGGCCGCAGCTTGTTGAGCGCAGCCCAACGCGGATCACCCGGGGGCTCAGCGGTGCCCCAGCGCGCCGGACCAGGGCACTGGGCGCCGCAGCGGTTGACCAGCGGCAGCTGCAGGCTGAGCTGCTCATAGATCCACTGCTCGGGGTCAAAGCTGCCCGCCGGGTCGATCTGCTCACTACAGCCTTCGGCATCAAAGTCGAGCGCCTCAGCCAGATCGGCCTGGCCGGTGCCCAGGGCGATGCGCTCACTGGCATCGGCCACCAGGCGATGCTCAAAGGTCTGCAGACAGCGATCGCAGCGCAGCGCCACGGTCGTTTCGGCGTGGCCTGTGACCCGCAGCAGGGGGCCTTCGATCTGCAGCTGCAGCAGACCGCTCACAACCGTGGTGCTCTCCAGGCCGCTGATCGGTTGTTCAACGTGCCACTGACGGCCGCAGTCGGCCGCCAGCAGCTCTTGAACGGGTACGGGTCTGAGCGGATCGGCCATGGCAGCTCAGCGCAGGCTCACTTGTTGCTCTTGGGCTCAAACGGCAGGCGATCGGAGCCCACAGGTGCCCCATTGGCGGTGGCCAGGTTCTGCTGGGCGAGCTGCTGATCAAGGATCTTCTGCAGGTTCTCAGGAAGGGCCTCACGGCCCAGTAGGAACGTCTGCAGCGCCTGGAAGATGTTGGCCACGACCATGTACAGCAGCACACCGGCCGGCAGCGGGAAGAACAGGAACATGGCCGTGATCATCACCGGCGTGATCTTGTTCGCCGTCGACTGCTGCGGATTGGGCGGCATGCCGATGCCCGAGAGAATCTGGCTGACGAACAGGCTGGCGCCGAAGCCGGCCACCAGGATCGCGATATCCCAGTTCACCTGACCGTCGGTCATGAAGCCGACCTGACCGAGGGCCTTGATGAACAGGAAGCCGCTGCGGGCAGCCAGGCCTGGCACTTTGGCCTCAACGGTGGCATCACCGGTGCTGAGCGCCTTGATCGTGCCGTTGGCATCGACGCTCACCACACCATCACCCTTGGTGACGCTCCAACTGGGGGTGAAGGCATCGCCATGCTCGATGCCCTTGAGCACAGCCCCGAAGCTCTCACCCTCTTTGGTGTGCAGATTGACCTGCGCCGCTTCGCCCACGCCGAGCTTGGTGCCGCCCTCGAGGCTGGCAATCACCGGCACGTGGTTGGTTTCGCTGATGAAGATCGAATGGCTGGGGCTGTTAAAGGGCTTGGGCTCAACCGCAGCGATCTGATCGGCCGGCAGCACCTTGAGGTTGATCGTGTAGGGGACATCGGCGAACGGTGAGCCCCGCAGGGTGGCAAACAGGGCGAACAGAATCGGCATCTGCACCAGCAGGGGCAGACAGCCCGCCAGCGGGCTGCCGAACTCCTTCATCAGGCTGCCCAGCTCTTCCTGCTGTTTCTGGGGATTGTTGGCGTACTTGCTCTTGATCTCGGCCTGCCGCTTCTGCATCACCGGCTGGGCGATGCGCATGCGGCGGGCATTGCGAATCGAGCCTGCGCTGAGCGGGAACAGCGCCAGGCGAATCACCACGGTGAGGGCGATGATTGCCAGGCCATAGCTGGGAACCAATCCGTAGAAGAAATCGAGGATCGGCAGCAGCAGGTTGTCGGAGATGTAGCCGATCACGGCAGCAGCACAAGGGGTGTGAAGGTGGGCTCAGTGTGGCGGATCAAAGGCCCGCCCAGTGGTGCGCTCAGGCGGCCATGCCCTTGGGGGCGGTAGGCCGGGCCTGACGGCGCTCTTCGATGTAGGCCTCGATCTCGCGAAAACGGGGAACCGAGCGCATCTCAAGCCTGGCGCCATCGCTGAGCACCAGCACCATGTCACCCCAGGCGCCAAAGCCCCGCGGCACGCAGCGCACCTCGCGGATCTGGCTGTAGACCACCTGGGTGCGGTCGCGGCCCATCCAGCCACCGTTGACCTCGATGCGGCGGCTGGTGATGCGAAAGCGCAGCCACAACGCCCGCACGATGGCCCCGACGGCAAACGGGATGCCGATCAGGGTCAGGCCCAGCAGCAGGTTGAAGATCAGATCGCCGCGCGCCGGGCCGCCCTCGTAGAAAACGCTCTCCTCAACCTTGACCTGGGCGGTCGGTCGTGGGGCCGGGCTCGCGCCCGCAGCGGGTGTGGTGTCCTGGCTCATACGATCAGGCCGGCTTTGGCGAGGAGATGGCGGCATTCTCCCAGCAAGCGATCAGGCTCCCAGGATTCACTGCCGGGTTTGAGGCTGATGAGCAGCCAGATGGGGGTTTCAAAGCCCTTCTGTGCTGAAGCGTCGGCCGTTGCAGCTGACGCGGGCAGCAAAGTCTGCAAACCCTGATGCAGCGAGCGTCTGAGCCTGTTGCGCCGGACGGCGCGTTTGTGAACCTTGCTGCTGACAACAACACCGCAGCGCCAGCTCGAGACAGGCTTGCTTGAGAGGGTTGGCGGCAGCAGAACCGGATCAGCCGGCAGGCAACGCAACACCATGGCGCTGCCATGAAAAGCCCTGCCGCGCCTGTAGAGGGCATCAAACACGCGCTGCCCTTTGAGCCGATGGGCCAGGGGCAGCGCCAAACGATTCAGACGGCAAGGCGGGCACGGCCGCGGCGGCGGCGGGCCTTGATCACGCGGCGGCCGGTGTGGGTGCGCATGCGCACGCGAAATCCCGAGACCCGCTTGCGCTTGCGGCTGGTTCCTTCAAGGGTGCGCTTGGTCATGGGATTGCTTGCTTGGACGCGGCCAGTCGGTCAATTTATCAGGCCAGTGGTGCTCAGTTGCTGGTCGGATCGATCTGTATCACCCAGCTGCCCAGATAGCCGGCCATCGGCACATCGCCAGGCGCCTGGGCCAGGGCGTTGAACTGATACATGCCGATGTTGAACGGATTGAACAGGTTGATGTAGACGCCGATCGTGCCCTTATCGGGCACCGGCGTGTTGGGGAAAATCTCGATCGCGCTGCCATCAGCAGCGATCTCAATGGTCGAGGGGATGTCCTCAAGGCAACGGGTGCGCGAGAGCATGCCGCCCTCGGACATCTTGCAGAGCTTCACCTGGTTGGGCTTGATCTCCACATCGAATGACTTGGGAATGGTCACGCTCAGCTTGAGGATCGCAGTCTTGCGGTCCTTGGGCTTAAGAATCAGGTAGTACTCCGAACGCTTCAGCCGCGATGTGTCGGTGATGAAGTAGTAGAGCTTGCGGTAATCGCGGGTGTTATCCCAGCGGAACTCCATCAGACCGGGTGTTCCCTGGGCGCGGGCCTGTGGTTGGTGAGCCAGCCCGCCGATCGTGGCAGTGGCCAGCGCGAGTCCGGCGGCAGCGGTGAGGGTCTTGAGCAGACGACTGGTCATCGATGGGCCTTGCATTGCGTCCATTCTCGGCAGTGGCGGCTCGGGCTGAGGTGGTGGTGGCCACAGCCGGATCTGGCGCACTCAGGAGCTGACCCGGTCGGGCCTGAGCCCAGCGGCCTGGCGCAGGTACGGATGCTGAGGATCACGCTCCGCCTCGAGCCAGGCATGGGCCAGCAGACGAATGCAGCGGGGCAGGTCGCCTTGCACCGCCATCTGCTGGCAGTCGAGCAGGGCGACGCCATCCCAACCCGGCAGCCGCCGGGCGATGGCCGCCGGAAAACAGGCATCCAGATCGGCTGTGACCGAGAACGTCACCGACAGCAGCTGCTCAGCGCCCAGTTGATTGCGCTGCATCAACGCCAGAACCAGTTCTTCAACGGCCTCGGCAATCGCGGCTGTGGTGTTGGCAGCAGCGGTGGTCGCCCCGCGCAGGGCCCGCAGTTCACGCGTCATGGCCGAAACAACCACAGGGGCTGGCCGCTCCAGGCCAGTTCCAGGCTCAGCGCCTCAGTCAGCGCGCGCCACTGGGCCCGGCCGGGCAGCAGACCACCCAAGCGCTTGGCCTGGCGGCCAAAGGTCACCGGCCGGCTCTTGTCGACATCGAGCCCGGCCAGCTCGGCAGCCAGGCGCCGCGCCTGCTCTTCATCACCGAGTGCATCGACCAGGCCGAGCTCCCTGGCCTGCGCCCCGGTGAACACCCGCCCATCGGCAAAACCGCGCACCACGGCGGCATCAAGCCCGCGGCCGCTCGCCACCGCCTCGACAAACTGGCCGTAGCTCGAATCGATCAGCTCCTGCAGCAGCTGGCGCTCGCTGGTGGTCAGGGCGCGATCGGGCGACAGGATGTCCTTGTAGAGGCCGCTTTTGACGGTCTCAAACTGAATGCCGACCCGCTCGAGCAGTCGCGAGAGGTTGTTGCCGCGCAGGATCACCCCGATCGAGCCGGTGATCGTGCCGGGGTTGGCGACGATCTGCTCGGCCGCCACACCGATGTAGACCCCGCCGGAGGCCGAGATGTTGCCGAAGCTGGCCACCACTCGGCAGCCCCGCTCGCGCAGGCGCAGGATCGCGGCATGAATCTCCTGGCTGTCGCCCACGGTGCCGCCAGGGCTGTCGATGCGCAGCAGCAGGGCCGGGCACTCGCGCTCTTCGATCTGGCGCAGGGCTTTGAGCACCCGTTTGCGGGTGGGGCCTGCAATCGGCCCATCAATCACGAGCCGCGCCAGGGTGCGCTTGGCTTTGCGGCGCCAGGGCCAGGGCATCAGCACGGTCTGCAATGGCTGGATCTTAAAAAGGAGACCATTCGCGGCCAACGCTTGTGGTGCAGCGCTGGCTGCTGATGCTGTTGCCGTTTGCCCTCTGGGGCACGGCCATGGCGGCCATGAAACCGCTGCTTGCCAGCAGCAGCATCTGGACGGTGGCCTGCCTGCGGCTGCTGCCGGCGGCTGTGGTGCTGCTGCTGGCGGCGGCGGCCCTGGGGCGCGATCTCAAGGTGGACCGGCGCGACTGGCTCTGGCTGGGCCTGTTTGCCCTGGTCGACGGCAGCCTGTTTCAAGGACTGCTGGTGCGCGGGCTGGATCAGACCGGAGCCGGGCTGGGTTCGGTGCTGATCGATTCGCAGCCTCTGCTGGTGGCGCTGCTGGCGCGCGGGCTGTTCGGCGAGGCGATCAATCCGGTGGGTTGGCTGGGGCTGCTGCTGGGGCTGGCCGGCATCCTGTGTCTGGGGTTGCCGGCGGGCCTGCTGCAGCGCTGGTGGCTGCAGGGCCCGCCGGCCCTCGATCAGCACGCCCTCAGCCATGGCGAGCTGTGGATGCTGGGGGCGGCTGCCGCCATGGCGCTGGGCACGGTGCTCTGCCGCTATGCCAGCCGCCACAGCGACCCGGTGGCCGTCACGGGCTGGCACATGCTGCTGGGGGGCCTGCCTTTGCTGGTGGGCCTGGGCATGGAGCACCCGGCGCCGTGGCTGCCCGCCTGGAGCCTGAGCCAATGGGGCCTGATGGCCTATGCCTCACTGCTGGGCAGCGCCCTGGCCTATGGGCTGTTCTTCTGGTTTGCCAGCAGCGGTGATCTGACCGGGTTCACCTCCTTGACCTTTTTGACACCGGTCTTTGCGTTGCTGGCCGGCGTGCTGGTGCTGCATGAAACGCTGCAGCCGCTGCAATGGCTGGGCGCTGCGGTCGCCCTGGTGAGCGTGTTGTTGATCAACCGCCGCCAGACGCTCTGGGAGCGGCCGCAGTGAAGATTCTGGTGGTCCATACAGCGGTGGGGCCGCTGGGCGGCGGATGCGGTGGCGGTGTCGAGCGCACCCTGGGCTCGCTTGTCGCCGGCCTGCTGCAGCGCGGCCACGCGATCACGGTGCTGGCAGCCGAAGGATCGCTGCTGCCGCCCAACTGCCAGGGGGCCGAGCTGTGGCAGGAGCCGGGCGTGCCCCAGCCCAGCTGGCAGCACCGGAGCCGTGATGCAGTCGTTGAGATTCCAGCAGGCAGCCTGCTGGCCGCCTGCTGGCAGCAGGTGCTGGCGAGGCAGCAGCAGTTCGATGTGCTGCTCAACCTGGGGTACGACTGGCTGCCGCTGTGGCTGACGCCCCACACCAGCACGCCCCTGGCCCACCTGGTGAGCATGGGCTCGGTGAGCGACGCCATGGACGCGCTGATCGCCCAGATCAGCTGCAGCCACCCCAGCCACCTGGCCTTTCACACCGCCAGCCAGGCGGGCGACTTTGCCCTCAGCGGAGCGCCGCTGCTGCTGGGTAACGGGTTTGATCTGGAGCAGTACCGCTTTGAGGAGGCGCCTCAGCGGCAACTGGGCTGGGCAGGCCGCATCGCTGCTGAAAAAGGCCTCGAAGATGCGGCCGCTGCCGCGGCTGCGCTGGGTTTACCGCTGGTGGTGATGGGCCTGGTTGAAGACACCAGCTACGCCGAGCGCGTGGCCGCATCGGTAG
>Ga0194126_10007418_pt1 | contig 15274 bp, 13 predicted proteins | sample TA2KigC150mmetaG_FD_148641 | JGI IMG/M metagenome (GOLD analysis project Ga0194126, IMG submission 148641) | Freshwater microbial communities from Lake Tanganyika, Tanzania - TA2015035 Kigoma Deep Cast 150m | ecosystem: Environmental > Aquatic > Freshwater > Lake | place: Tanzania: Lake... | reverse complement strand
TAATAGCGGGGTCTTTCGGCTGAGTTTTAGCCAATTTATAAAGGAAAATGCCTTCTTGGACGCTTAGCCAGCCGTCAACATTTTTGGTGGTTTCAATTAGATTTTTGATATTATCGTTAAGAGCCGGCATTGGCAGGATAAAGACAAATTTAATTAGGGCAGATAAGCTCTATTCCAGCATTTTATTTAATCTCTCAATGGCGCTTTTCCCTTCAGTCTCACGCAAAAATTTTTGCCACTCCGGAGGAAATGAGGAGATGTCTTCTCCTTCAACTATTACTTTTTGAAAGTCAGGTCGTTCGTTACCGCCATTGCGATTTATTGTGTCTTGGGTGAGCGCTGGATTGTCTTTGGCGTTTTTTTTATTATTCCTGTCGTCCTCCGCCCGGATTAGCGGAAAAGAAGGAGCGGATGGTTGATCCGGGAAATTTTCGTCCAGGGCAAAATTTAATGTCGAGGAGGAAAATTTTTTTCGCAATAGTTTTTTTTGCTGATCAAGTATTTTTATCAGTTTTTGCCTTTTCTTTTCTTCTTTTTTTCTTCGCCGTACGTCTCTAAAAGTAAGTACTGACAGCAAAATAGCCGATAAGATCAAAAGAATTTTTAAAAGGTCACTGAGGTAACGCTTTAAATTTAAGTCAACATCCAAAGAAACAAAAAAATACAGAAGAGAGATAAATACCAAGAATGTCCAAAATAAATTTTGGTATTTTAGGGCAGGTCTTTTCGTCTTTCTGAAGCGGAGTTTTTTAAATTTTCTTTTTCCAAAACTATTAAGACTCCGATAAGGATTCCCCATAACAAACTTAAGCAACTGATTAGAAAAAATCGCGGAACCTGTAATTCTATCGCAGAAGATGAATTTGTCAAGGCAAAATACGGCTCGCCGCCCTGATTGAGGGATTCAAGATAACCCTTTATTTTTTTGTCCAGAATTTCCGATAGGGACTTCGCGTTCTTTTCGGAATCGGTAACGAAAGCAACTTCAACAATTTGGGGAGCTTTTTTTCTGATTTTTATGCCGTTGTCTTCCCAAAAACGCCAGTCGGCAGATTTAAAGCTTACTGCAAGCTCGTTTTTAATTTCACTGCGCAGATTTGCGCTTTTAAGCCACTCTTCCAGTGAGTCCGTGAGAGTGTTAGTCGCTTCAAGAGAATAATAGTGGTCGTATTTAAAATTCGGGGTGTCTTGCGCTTCTTTTTGTGAAATCGTAAGGAGAAGGGTAGTTTTCCAGGAGGGCGTACGGTATTGTTCAAAGAAAATCCCCAAAGCCACCGCTACTATCGTGGTAATGGCAATAATTTTTCGTCCTCTCCAAATGACTTGCCAAAACTGAGAAGACCTCAAGTTGGGCATAATACGAGTTACTTAAAATTAAGCTTTCGCGAAGTTTTGGTGCCGAGGCCCGGACTCGAACCGGGGACACAAGGATTTTCAGTCCTATGCTCTACCAACTGAGCTACCTCGGCGATTTTGGCTTTAAGTTTTAAGCTGTAAGTAACAAGATACGCAATTAAAATAACATAAAAGTTAATATTATCAAACTGCCTTACGGCTTACTGCTTGTGGCTTACGACTGGGGTCTCATATATTCTTTCCATATTTCATACAATTTTTTAGTTGCGACAAGGTCGTTTGCGTTGTAGCGGGCGATATCCTTATATCTGCCCTCGTTAAAATAGCGGGTAACGTTTTCTCCGTCAAGGCCGTTTTCTTTGGGGCTTTTTATGCCCAAAGCCCGGCACCAAAGATGGAGACTTCCTCTCGCGGTAGCCCCATAATAAGTCAGCTGGTCCAGAAGATCAATGTGCCATGCGTCGGGTCTTTGACTGCTGGGGTAACGGTTGGACATCAAATCTTTGGTAATTTTAACTTTGTTAACGGCGGAACGAGCAATAATAAAAGGAACATCAAACGAACGGCCGTTAAAGGTAATAAACTTTTGATACCTGTTCGCGCCGGACCAAAAATTGACAAGCATCTCTTTTTCGCTCTGCGGCTTAAACTTAAAACCACCCTTTTTGAATTCGGAGATTTTTGCTCCGGGAGCTTGGAAATAGACAACGCCCTTATCCTGCCGGACGTCCAATACGCCAATCGCCACTATTTTACCGGTAAGCGGAGAAAAGCTAAGCCCCTTTTTCAAATTTGCTAACATTTTCTTGTGTTCTCCTCTATTTTTGGCTTCTCTCTCAATCCAACGGCTTAGCCCTTTTTGGGTGGTTTTATCAATGGCATCATAATCCTCCCCCACGGTCTCAATATCAAAAATCAGCTCGTTCATTAGAGTTATTTTAAGGTTTTATCTTAATAGCTTATATCTGCTTTAAGGTATTTACAATATACTTAAAATGTGGTATATGGGTCTTACAGTAACTCTCAAACTTTAAGAGCGATAATTATGCCGAAAAGGACTTACCAGCCCAAAAAAAGACGCCGCAAGCGCCGACACGGATTTTTAAAAAGGATGCGTACTCCGGGAGGCGCGAGGGTAGTAGCCAAACGCCGAAATAAAGGAAGAAAAAGAATCACGGTTTAGATCTACTGTTTAGAGCTTACAGTCTTAATAATTTTACTGAGTTCTTTGAGAGAATCAAGTAATCGCCCCACCCATCACAATGGGCGGGGAGGAAAGTCCGAACACCCCGCACCGCACAGAATGCGGGGCAAGCCCTCTCGGGTTTTGTCCCGATACTTTTGTTGGGTGTGTGAAGTGAGTGGCGGGTAACGCCCGCCCCCGCCATAGGCGGGAGGGAAAGCGCCGCAGAGACTATACTACTTTGACTCGCCGTAGCATTGGCGGAGGCGGTACAGGAAACTAGCAACCCGCCTACGCTAAAGCTTCGGCGAGGCGAAGAAAAGGTGAAAAGTGAACGGGAAATGTTTTGATAGCGGTTTAGTACTAATTGCTATCCGAATTACCGTTCTCCTGCGTTAGAGATAACGCAGCGTGGCAAGCCCCACTCGGTGCAAGGCCGCACTCCGCCTCTGGCGGAGGGTGCCGCTAGACCCGTCTGGCAACAGCCGGGCAAGATAAATGATTACTGTCATGAACCATGTAAGATTTATGATTACAGAATTCGGCTTACAGATTCTCTCAACAAACTCAGTAAAAAATAAATTTGATTAAATTAAGATAAACAATAAAGACGCATAAAGATGCGTCTTTCGTTATATTGGGATGGTTAAAAAAGGGAAGTTTTGTAACCGTCTAATTGTAACGAAAAGGACTATGTCAATCAGAAATTTTTGCATAATTGCCCACATTGATCACGGTAAATCAACTCTCGCCGATCGCTTTTTGGAGATAACGCAAACTGTCCAGCCCCGAAAAATGAAGGAGCAATTGCTGGACGTCATGGACATTGAAAGAGAAAAGGGGATTACCATCAAACTGCAGCCCGTCAGGATGAATTATTATTCCCGCCAAGGCAAAAAATACACATTGAACTTGATTGACACGCCGGGCCACGTGGATTTTTCCTACGAAGTGTCCCGCAGTCTGGCGGCAGTGGAAGGGGCAATTTTATTGGTTGACGCAACCCAAGGAATTCAAGCTCAAACACTGGCAAATTTATATATGGCGCTTGAAGAGGGACTTTCCATAATCCCCGTAGTAAACAAAATTGACCTCCCCAACGCTGATCGGGAAGGCACAACCCGAGAAATTAAAGGAATATTAGGCCAAAACGAAGAAATATTTTATATCTCCGCCAAGACGGGAAGGGGAGTAAAAGAACTATTAGACGCAATCATAAAACTTGTGCCGCCTCCCGTCGTTAACCAAGAAGAAAATTTTAAAGCTCTCATTTTTGACTCTGCTTACGACTCCTATAAAGGAATAATTCTATTCGTGAGAATTTTTGACGGACGGGTGAGTAAAGATGAACAAATAATGCTAATTGGCAGTGGAGCGGAAACGGAGATCCAGGAAGTCGGCTATTTTCATCCGGAGAAAAGGCCTTCCGAAAATCTTATTAGAGGCGAGATTGGCTATATTGCTACCGGGCTAAAAGAAATAAAACTTTGCCGGGTGGGCGATACGGTAATACTCAAAAAAGATTTGGAGGGTGCCGGAGCTTTGCCGGGATATAAACCAAGCATACCGATGGTTTACGCCGGGGTTTATCCGACTGATGCCGAGAAATACGAAGACTTAAGAGACGCCTTAAACAAATTAAACCTTAACGATGCGGCTTTTACTTTTGAGCCGGAATCAAGCACCGCTTTGGGAAGAGGTTTTAAGATAGGATGCCTGGGGCTTCTTCACTTGGAAATCATAAAAGAAAGAATAAGCCGCGAGTTTCTCATTGAAGTAATTATTACGGCTCCCAGCGTTAAATACCGAGTAAAGGAAAAAAGCAAGGATAATTGGCTGGAGATTTCCAGCGCTTCGCAAATGCCAAATAACGCAAATCTTGAAATCATTGAAGAACCATGGGTGGAAACTGAAATAATCACTCCCAGAGATTATTTGGGAGTGATTATTAAACTTCTTGAAAACCATCGGGGGATTTACCAGTCAACAGAATTTTTACAGGCGGAAAGGGCGATTATCCGCTATCAACTTCCCCTGGCCGAAGTAATTATGAATTTTTACGACAAACTAAAGTCAATCAGTTCCGGTTTTGGGTCTTTAAACTACGCGCCGATCGGCTTTCGCCGGGCTGAGTTAGCTAAATTGGACATTCTAATCGCGGGAGAATTAAAGGAATCTTTGAGCCGCATTGTTCCTACTGAAAAAGCGTATTCCGAAGGAAAAAGCATAGTAAAATTGCTTAAAAAAACCTTGCCTAAACAGCAATTTGCCGTTAGTATTCAGGCAGCCGTGGGAGGAAAGATCTTAGCCCGGGAGACGTTGTCCGCGATAAGAAAGGATGTAACCGCCAAACTCTACGGCGGCGATCGCACTCGCAAGGATAAATTACTTAATAAGCAAAAAAAAGGCAAAAAACGTCTAAAAGAGTCAGGGAAAGTGAATATACCATCAAGCGTGTATTTAAAGCTGATGAAAAAATAATGGGTCCCTGTAGTTCAACGGATAGAACGGGAGACTCCTAAGCTCTAAATGGAGGTCCGACTCCTCCCAGGGACACTAAAAAACCCAAAAATAGGAAAAACGCTTGATTTTTTCTTATTTTTAGGTTTTTATAATCAATCAGCATCAAGCAAAACTATCCCAGAAGGAGGATCGGGAAATGTTTAGCCACACAAGCCAACTCTTTGGCAGAAGGTACGATTTTCCCAAGGGGTTCGTAGATCTTTTGCGGCCTCTGGCAGTCTTGGATTGCTACGGCGAGGCCATGGAAAAGATTCAAGAAGGAAACCCTGAAGGAATCTTTATTTTGCGAGAAACAGTCAGGGGGATCATTGAACTTTCAAAAGAAAGGGAATACGAAAGCATTACGTACCGCACCGGGGGAAGCGGAGAGGTTCACTGGCAAAAACTTGCCGAAATCCTTTACCAAAAACAAGCGGGAAGAGCTCCGATGCAAAAGATGGCTTCTCTCCTTGAAAGCGTTATAATAATTTTCCGGCTTAAGGAGGGGAGTTGGAGAAAGAAATCCTCCGGCGTTTCCAGTAGGGAACGCGTTCCCGGCTCCGGCTTTGAAGATTCCCAAACAGAAATGAATCTGACAAAAGGGAGGGAGGTCGTATGAGCTCATTCGTTGAAAATCTAAAGGTTGGCGATGTATTCCGAACCCGGAGGGGATGGTGGATTAGGATAACGGGAATTGGAGACAAAATTGAGGGATATTTCGCCTGTGACGAAGTATCCATTGAATGGCCCCTCTGTCTCTTCGCCAGTTACTGGGCAACCTGGAACCGCGCTGGGCAAGAAATAAAGGATCCTTTCAAAGAGGCTCCTTTCAAACCCTGCTTCTGGCTCGACTTAGAGCCGGATACCGACTAGTCAACTCCGATGGCGGTTGCGCAAAGCGCAAACCGCCATTTTGTATTATCATCTTTTTTTTGACCGCCTTAAACCTGATTTGACAAAATATTAGGAATGAAATAGTATACCTATACCATAGGTCAAGGTAAACAACCAAATCCCAATATCCAATATCCAAGTTAGGTATATTTTTAATGAAAATAGATGAAAGCTCTTAAAGAAAATTCGCTGGTCAACTTTAAAAAAGCCCACAGCCACATCGCTAAGATAATCAAAATGATTGAAAAAAAAGAATACTGCATAGACATCATGCAACAAAATCTGGCCGTTATCGGCCTTCTGAAATCCGCCCACCAGATGCTGATGGAGGGCCACCTGAATAGCTGTTTTATGCGCGCTATGGAGACAAACAACAAAAAAAGAAAGCAGGAAATGATCGGGGAAATCCTAAAAGTAAGCAAGATAGCCAATAAATAAACCAATCTTAATTCATAAGCCGCAAAACAGATGAAAAAAATAAAACTAAAAATAACCGGGATCCATTGTAAAAGCTGTAAAGGATTAATTGAAGAGGAAGTTAATTTAATAGCTGGCGTAAAAGATTCCAAAGTGAACGCGGTTTCCGGTGAAGCTTGGGTCATCTACAACGAAGGCGCAACAAATAAAGACATCATTATCAAAACCGTAGAAAGTCTGAATTATGAAGTGGAGCTGGTTAAGAGTGCAGAAATAAAAATTAAAAAAAGAGTTAAAAGTTTAAGGACCAACCCGCTTAGCCACACCCTCATTTTCGGAGGGGTTGTTTTACTGCTTGTTGGATTGCTATATTTTATCTTTTCCCGCTTAGGGTTTTTCCAAATTATGGAAAGACTAAATGATAAAAACTTAAGCTACGGTTTGATTTTTTTAATCGGCGTCCTGGCTAGTTTCCACTGTATCGGCATGTGCGGAGGGATAGTGATCGCTTACACTACTCGTTTTTGTCCGGCGGTGAAGGATAATAACAAAATATCCTTTTCCCATATCAGTTACAATTTAGGCAGGGTCGGCGGCTACGCCCTAACCGGTGCGGTATTAGGAGGTATCGGTTCTTTTTTCGCAATCAGCAAAACATTCACTGGCGCTCTGACTTTCTTGGCCGGCCTTTTTATGATCGCAGTGGGCATGTCGTTTGTGATCCGCTTGGCAGTTCTAGATAAAATAGCGAGTGTCTTGCCTGCGTCTTTCGTCCGCTTATTTTCCGAACAAATCCATTCTCTAAAACCAAAAGCTCCCCTGCTCATAGGGTTTTTAAACGGATTTATCCCCTGTGGACCGCTTCAGGCAATGCAGATCTACTCTCTAGCTTCCGGGTCAGCTTTGGCAGGAGGGCTCTCTATGGCCGCTTTTGGACTGGGCACCGCTCCTTTAATGCTGGGTCTTGGCAAAATAGTGTCCAGCGTAAGCCATATCCAAATCAAGCAAATCATGAAAATATCAGGGGTAATTATAATAATTCTTGGGGTATTAAACATTAATCGCAGCTTAGGAAATTTCAAAAGTAATGCAATAACGCAAACAGGCAACAATCAAAGCGCTGAAGAAACCATTAAAAAAAGCGAGGAAAATAACGCAGCCAACTTCCAAGTTGCTAGGATGGACCTTACCTATCAAGGTTATATTCCCAGCACCCTCACCGTAAAAAAGGGGGTTCCGGTCCGTTGGATAATCAACGTCAAAGAAATGTCCGGCTGCACTAATGAGATTGTAATGCCGGCTTACAATATTAAGAAGAAATTGCAGTATGGAGAGAATGTGATTGAATTTACTCCCAAGGACCTAGGCGAAATAAAGTTCAGCTGTTGGATGAAGATGGTTTGGGGAAAATTTATCGTGGTGGACGGAGACAAATCGGTCAGCGGGAATACGCCTTTAGAGACTGCGTCGGCAGTGAAATTGCCGGCAGAGGTCAGTACTCCGGACTCCAGCGGTGGACAGGCAGGCTGCGGCTGCGGACAAAAACAGTAAACTTTTACTCAAACGATTATGGATTCTAACCAAAAATTAAATTTAAAAGTATCCGGCATCCATTGCGCTTCTTGCGTACTTAAAATTGAAAAAGCCCTAAAAAAAGAGGAGGGAATTATTTCCGCCAACGTTAATTTTGCTTTGGGCACTTTAGCAGTTGAGTTTAATCCGGAAAAAACAAGCCCTGACAAAATAAAAGACAAAGTCAAGGACATTGGATACGGAGTTACGGAAAATAATCCTGACGCGGTTTATCCCGGAGAGGATCGTCAACATAAACACAGCAAGACGGATTCAAGCCAAAATAACCAAGAGATCATAAGCGCCAAGAAAAAATTTTGGATCGCCTTAGCCCTTGGCTTGCCTCTTTTATATTTCGCAATAAGTGACATCTTTAAAATACCAATATCCCAAATATTGGAAAATTATGCCTTATTTATCCAGTTTGGACTATCAACGCTGGTCATCTTTGCTGGTCGGAACATCTGGAAAAACGGCATAAAAGAGCTGTTCTCGCTCAATCCCGGTATGGATTCCTTGATTTTTTTGGGCACGGCTGTCGCTTATTTTTACAGTCTGTTCATATCAGCAACTAACTTTCTGAATATTGAAACAGGCCTCGCGGAATATCTTTACTACGACAGCGCCGCCTTTATTTTGATATTCATTTTACTCGGAAGATATCTAGAAATATTGACTAGGGGAAAAACTAACGAAGCGATAAAAAAATTAATGGGGCTCTCCGCCAAAATGGCTACGGTGATAAGGAGCGGACGGGAAGAAAAAATTCCCATTGCGGAAGTTAAGGTGGGTGATATTGTATTAGTCAAACCGGGCGAAAAAATCCCGGTGGATGGAACAGTAACTGAAGGTTATTCAGGAGTAGATGAAAAAGTGATTACGGGTGAAAGCGTTCCGGTAGAGAAGAAAAAGGGCAATTTGGTTATCGGCGCCACTATCAACAAAACTGGCGTGTTGAAATTCAAAGCGGAGAAAATTGGCAGTGAAACAATGCTGGCCCAAATCATTAAAGTGGTGGAAGAAGCCTTGGGCGGCAAAGCGCGATACCAGGTTTTGGCTGATAAAATCGCTTTTTATTTCGTGCCGGTAGTAATCTTAATTGCTTTTTTGTCTTTTGCTTTTTGGCTAATCACCGGTCAGCCATTGTCATTCGCGGTTTCTAGTTTAATTACCGTATTGATTATCGCTTGCCCCTGCGCCTTGGGACTGGCTACGCCAACCGCAATCGTAATGGGAACAGGGATGGCTGCCCAAAGAGGGATTTTGATAAAGGATGTTAACGCTCTAGAAAAAGCGGAAAAACTGAATACAATTGTTTTTGACAAAACAGGGACACTCACTGGGGGCGAGCCGATGGTAACAGACATAATACCAGCGGGCAGTAATCAGTGGGCAGTAGACAGCAAGATAATTCAACTAGCAGCCTCGGTGGAAAAGAATTCTGAACACCCGTTAGCGCAGGCAATCGTGGAGAAAGCCAAGCAAGAAAACATAGAACTGGAAAAAGTTGATAAATTTAAAGTAATTCCCGGGAAAGGTGTTGAAGCATTGCTCAAAGGCAAGAAGATTTATTTGGGAACCAGAAAATTGCTGGCGGAAAATGATATCAGTACTGACAAAATAGAAAATAAACTGGAAAAGCTGGAAAACCAAGGAAAAACAGCCGTAATTTTAGCTCAGGGAAAAAGTATTTTGGGCATTCTTGCTATTGCTGATACCCTTAAAGAAACTGCTAGAGAGACGGTCAGCTCGCTCCAATCCATGGGAAAAAAAGTCTTTATTATTACTGGTGATAACGGACGGGTTGGGAAGGCAATCGCCAAAAAAGTGGGTGCAAACAAGGTTTTAGCTGAGGTTCTGCCTCAAGAAAAATCTGCCGAGATTAAAAAAATACAAGAAAAGGGCAACACGGTAGCGATGATCGGAGATGGCATTAATGATGCTCCCGCTCTAGCTCAGGCGGATGTGGGGATTGCTCTGGGAAGCGGCACGGATATTGCCATGGAAACTGGCAGTATTGTGCTGGTAAAAGACGATTTGAGGGATGTGGTCAGAGCCATCAAGTTAAGCGGCTTTACTTCCCGCAAAATTAAACAGAATCTTTTTTGGGCTTTTTTCTATAACGTGGTAACCATCCCGGTAGCTGCCGGCGTGCTTTATCCGCTCACTGGCTGGCTTTTGAATCCCAGCATCGCCGCCGCCGCCATGGCCTTTTCCTCGGTGAGCGTCGTGCTCAACACCCTCCTAATGAAACGCTATAAATTCTAAAGGACGGTTATATTTCAAACCGTCCTTCTGTTTTATCGTCTTCTGCGTTTGCAACTACAGTTTCCAGCCGCACACAATAGACCAATCTTCAAAGTATATTGGTACATAATGGGCGGTGGTTGTAATCCGCTCAAACCCCTTTCGAGCCAGCAACTCACGGAGGAATTTATTGCTGTCAAATCTGCCTTTTGGTACCTTCGGTGGACCGGCCTGAATACTGATCCAACCGTCCCAACCTAAAACTCCCCAACAAAGCTCAACTACTTCAGAGTAGAATCTCTCGTATTGTTTTTTGCCTTTCGTCCCGATCGGAGTGTCGGTAAGATCTGACACTATCCCATGAAAGCCTTCTCCATCGTAATTTCTTAGAAACTCAAGGGCGTCTCCGACGACAAGATCAACGTTCTTCGGCAATGGACCAAAATTTTCGCTGCTCGCGTCTATTACAGCCGAATCCAGCTCGACTAAAGTAATATTCAGATCCGGATTAATCGCGTTCGCCAAGCGAACGATGTCCCCGTCGCCTCCTCCCAAAACGAGAAGTTCACTATCGATAGATGACATGGGGATTAAGGCCATTTTATCGTATACCCAACTCCACCGCAGTGAACACTGGACCACGCCGTCAAGAAAAAAGACTCTGTCTCCGTCGGGCGTTTCCACGATAAGAATTTCTTGAAACGAGGATTTCTTGTCATAGAGGATGTTCTTAACACGTACTGATCTTGTTCCCTCCCTTCCAAAGAGAGGAATTTCTACGAAGCTGTGGCCGCTCTTTCTGTTAAATTTAATGAACTTTGACATTTCACACCCCCTTGGAAATATTTCGGGCGAAGCCCGTTTTTTAGCTATCGAAGTATTAAAAATCAAGATAAAAAGTTAGTCAAGCCTGCTATGGCTTTACGCTATAACAAGATAAAGCCGCCGCCCAGAACTTCGTTTCCTTTGTAGAAAACGGCGGATTGGCCGGGGGTAATCGCCCGCTGGGGTTTATAAAAAGTTACTAGCAATTTGTCTTTGGCTTGTCGTTTAATCTTACAGGCAACCGTTTTATGGTGGTAGCGAATTCCCACCTGAATATTTTTAGCGCCGAAAGCTTGTTTCTCGGCCCAATCAGAAGTCCAGCTCAACTTCTCCACCGGCATAGTCTTTTGGTAAACTAGCTTATCTTCGCCTACGATTAATTCATTATTCTTAACGTTGAAGCCAACTACGTAAAGCGGTTTTTTGTTTTCATTTTTGACGCCTTTTATCTCAACTCCCTTGCGCTGGCCGACCGTGTACCTGAGCAGCCCTTCGTGGCGGCCAATGACACTTCCTTTAACATTGATAATGTTACCCGGCTTAAAATATCCTTTAGCCAAGTATCTAACTAAAAAATCCCTATAATCCCGATCGCGAATAAAACAGATTTCTTGGCTTTCTTTGGCGTTGCGGATTCTTATTTTATTCAAATTGGCAATCTTCCAAACTTGTTTTTTATTGTATTTTCCCACGGGAAATAACACTTTCGCCAGCTGACCCTGGTTTAAGCGGTAAAGAAAGTAACTTTGGTCTTTAGTCGGATCCACGCCTTTTTGGAGATGACAAACACCATTACGGTCTTTTTTTACCTGACAATAATGGCCGGTGGCGACTCTTTCAAAGCCCAGCGAATCGGCAAATCGCAAAAACCAGCCAAATTTGATAAGCTCGTTGCAGCGCACACAGGGGTTGGGGGTTTTATAATCCTTGAATTGAGCAATAAAATCATCCACTACGGCCTTCTTGAAAAACCTCCTTGCGGAAATAACGTGAAAAGGAATCTTTAGCTCTCCGGCGACCGCGCGGGCGCTTTCTAAAGACTCTCTATTGCAGCAGCTATTTTCTCTTTCAGCTGGGTACAGCGGGTCAGACCAGAATTTAATGAAAAATCCGGTTACGGCATACCCTTCTTTTTTGAGTAAAAAGGCCGATACTGACGAATCTATTCCGCCCGACATGGCCAGCGCCACTTTCTGTTTCATAGCTTTTTACAGACTTGATGTTAAACATTATTAATGTAAGGATTAATAATCAAAATGTAAATTATTTGTCATTCCAGCCCTGTGCTGAAGCAGGGGGTAAACTCCAGCTGCCTGCCCGCCGTGGCGGGGGATGACAACGGAACCAAATGACTTGGAAAACTTATTTGAATAAAATTACTGCCGAACTAATAGAATATCTGGAAAACGATATTCAATATTTGCGCACACCCGCAAGCAAAATCCGCCAAATTGGTCGGCGGGAAATTGAATTGCTCATTGAAAGTTATAAAAAATGGAAGCCGGAAAAACTCATTTTAAAAGGAAATACTAAGATAAGCCATTCCGATCAGGCCAAACTAACTGACTTTTTGAAAAAGCGCCGGCAAGGCATTCCTTTAGCTTATATTACCGGTCAACAAGAATTTTACGGTTTGAGCTTCAGGGTTAACAAAAATACGCTAATCCCCCGGCCGGAAACCGAAATATTAGTTGAATACGTCCATAATCTCGTTCTAAAGCGTTTTCATAACTCCAACCGCAGATTTATGTTAATTGACGTTGGCACCGGTTCTGGATGCATCCTGGTGACTTTAGCAAAGCTTTTTACCGGGCTCAAGCTAAATTACCGGGCCATAGGTGCCGACCAAAGCGAAAAAGCCCTAAAAGTTGCCAGCTTTAACGCAAAAAAAATACTAAGAGAGACCAGCAAAATTGGATTCGTTAAATCGTCTTTTCTTGATTTCCTCAACAAACGCAGAAATAATCAAGATATTCCCTGTCTGATTACCGCGAATCTTCCTTATTTGTCCCGGAAAGAATACAAAAATTTAAGCGGGGAAGTGTCAAATGAGCCCCGTGAGGCGCTTTTAGGCGGAAGAACGGGCTGCGAGAAAATCTTGGTGCTGCTAAGCCAACTATTAAAATTAAAACTCAAGGCAGAAATATTTCTGGAAATATCACCGACAATTTACCTCCGTTTAAAAAAATATTGCGCGCTGAATAAAAAAATCTCAAATTTTAGATTTATTCAAGATTTGAACAAGAGAATCAGACTTCTTCACTTATCAATTTGAGCATGTTTTTAAGCTTTATTCGCGCTGCCGAAAATATTAATCTTTTCAGCCACTTTTTTTCTGACGGCGTCCCTGGCCGGCCCCAAGACCTTGCGGGGATCGGTAACGGAACATTTGTCATTTGCGGCACGGCAAAGCTCGTGCATAAAAGCCAGACGGATATCCGTATCCACATTAAAACAGGTTATCCCCCCTTGAATAGCCGCCAGTACTTTTCCTTTGGCCCAATCCGAAGCTCCGTGCAGCACCAGTGGAATATTTGTCAGCTGATTAATTTGCTTGAGTCTCTCCCAATCCGCCTCCTCGGTCTCCCGGAAAAATCCGTGGGCGTTGCCGATGGCAACGGCAAGCGAATCAACTCCCGTCTTTTCCGTGAATTCTTTGGTTTTTTGAGGGTCCGTCATTAGTTTGCTCCAATCAATTTCCGTAACATCAATTTCTCCTAAATAGGGAACAATCCCCAACTCTCCCTGCACGGATATGTTGCTCTTGTGGGCAAAATCAACCACTCTCTTAGTAAGATTAATGTTTTCCAAAAAAGACAGCCGGGAACCGTCAATCATTACGGCGTTAAAACCAAGTTCAACGGCCCTTCTGACCATATCAAACGTTTTTCCGTGGTCTAGGTTAAGGCCGACAGGAATGTTTTCCGACCTCTCCGTAATCACAGCTTTGGCTAACTCAAGAAGCTCTTTCGCGCCGGCATACTTCATGGCGTTTTCGGTTATCTGGACAACCAGCGGCGAGCGGCGCTCCACTGCCGCCATTACCACCCCCTGCGCCATTTCCATGTTGGAGACGTTAAAAGCGCCAACCGCGTAGTTTTCTCTTTTCGCTTTTGATAATATGTCTTTAACGCTTGCAAGCATTTTTTTGATTTTTATATTTATCTTGGGCAAAATTGTGCGCTTTGAACGATCGCAAAATAAGCTCCCTTTGATTTTAACCAATAGTTTTAAGAAGTCCAAATTTAGGGCAGAGAGAAAGAATTTAAGAGTTTGCCCTCCACGGTGAAGATTTTGACTGTAATTCTGCCGCCGTCAACAACTACCAGGGTGTAATGATATCCGCGGTAGAAGTACTCGGCTAACCCATCCCTAGGCGCGTCGTGGTTAAAAGCGCTGGTATTTCCAATAACGAACTGGTAAATTCCGTCAACTGCCTTTCGGCTCATAAGGTGTTCGTGGCCGGAAAACACCGCTCTTATTTTACTTTTATGCTTTTTGAAGATTTCCCAAAGTGCGTCCCGTTCAGAAGGATTATAATCAAGACTCTCGTGGATTTTGGCACTTACCGGCCAAGCTGGTTCGTGGTAGAGAATAAACACATTTTCCTTTTGAGTGGTGATTAGGTCTTTTTCCAGCCAATCTCGCTGAATTTTGTTAACGATATGCTCGTCCGGCTTAGCGCTGTTTAATATCACAAAATGTGAGTTTCTAAAGTCAAGAGAGTAAGTCAGTTCCTCATAGCCCTCAGGGCTATTTTCGGGCAAAGAAAAAAATTCCTGCCAGATTTTGTCGGAAACTGCCTCGGAACTGCGGTCGTGGTTGCCCATAGCGGGATAAGTTTTAGCAAACAAGTCAGCGCCAACAATCTCCTTCCAGCCGGCAAGCTTTTTTGCGCAATCTTTTTTGTCGCAACTGGAAACTAAATCACCGACAGCCAGCACAATGTCCGGCTTAGCTATTTTTATGTTTGATGCCGCTTTAGTTAGAGTTTTTCCTTCATCCTCTTCAAAATTCTGGGTATCCCCGATTATAGCAAAAGTAAAGAAGTTTTCATTTGAGTTAGCGTTACCGTTGGCGTTTATATTGCTATTATTATTTTGGTTGCTGTTGTTGCTGTTAGCATTGTTCGGAGAAATGTTTGCATTATTATTGCTAATTATGGCATTATTATTATTGTTGCTGTTATCCGGCATCTCCCTATCCAGATTGTCATTGGAATTAACATTTTGATTTTGACGCTGGTTCCTGCTAAGAGCTTGCCTTCGCTTCTCCAGG
>Ga0194126_10007416_pt1 | contig 15283 bp, 12 predicted proteins | sample TA2KigC150mmetaG_FD_148641 | JGI IMG/M metagenome (GOLD analysis project Ga0194126, IMG submission 148641) | Freshwater microbial communities from Lake Tanganyika, Tanzania - TA2015035 Kigoma Deep Cast 150m | ecosystem: Environmental > Aquatic > Freshwater > Lake | place: Tanzania: Lake... | reverse complement strand
ACTACAAGCACCTAACAAAAATACACTAAATTTGGAGCGATGAGAAACCAGCACATCGATTCGATGCGGAGCATTGCCATCCTGATCATGCTTTTGGCGAATACAACACCGTATTTACTGGAACCGAACACTCCATTTTGGTTTAGAGCGCTTTGTTCGCTTGCCGCTCCACTATTCACCTTCCTATCAGGATACACCTTCGCCATGAATGGAACCAAATCAAATGGATTTAAATCAGGGCTATTTGTTCTAGTTTCAGCTATAATTGTGGACGTTTGTGCTTGGGGAATCCCTCCTTTTCAGACCTTTGACGTCCTCTATGTGATTGCCTTCGGACAACTTTCCCTCGAATTGATGAAGCGGCTCCCATCGCCGATACTTTGGATCGTTGCTTTGGCACTTATGCTAACTCCAAGCCTACTGCAAACTGTTTACCGCTTTGAACTTCACGACCCAAATTGGGATTCCGTAAGTTACAAAGTTTACCGATGGGCTTTTGACGGGTGGTTTCCCGTTTTTCCCTGGCTTTCCTTTCCCCTAATCGGTTTTTTATCCTTTCGATGGAAAAGTACTGGCGACTCACTATTTTGGGTGCCTTGGCTCAGTGCTGCAGCATTTATTGGAGGGGCCATTTGGGCAACCTTGGACAAAACTTCCCAAGCATTTCGAGAAGAATATGTGGAAATATTTTACCCGCCAAATTTAGCTTATTTGAGCCTTGCTTTTGGCTTTTGTTTTTGGTTACTTATGGGTTTATCTAAACCCTTATCGGTCAATGCTCAACTATTAAAGCACCTCAACATCCTAGGTCGCCACAGCATGTTCGTATATATCTTTCATGCCTTTTTAATTACTCAAATCATCAGTCGACTTCCGAAGGGATTGGGTTTTGCTGAAATTTTAGCAGTATTTATTTCGTTTTACGCAATGGTTTACATATTCACCGCCGGATTAGAGCGTTTACTGATCGAGAAACGTTTGGCAAAGATCCCTTCTTGGGTTAAAAAGCCCCTCGGTTTATATTAAATAAAAGAGGTCGATGAAGGTAAATAAGTGCACTACGGAATGTTAAGCACTTGACCAATTCGAATACGATCAGAACGCAGGCCATTGGCTTTTTTTATTTTGGCCACGGTTGTATGGTACCTTCTAGCAATTTGAGACAAAGTATCCCCCGACTTCACTCGGTATTTTCGTTTGTAGGTTTTACTGCTTAAGGCTTTTTGCCCTGCCCCATGTTGCGGATTTATTTGTTCAATAAAATCGTAGTCTTCGAGTTCTACCGTATTCCCGATTCGAAGATCCGCATACTTGTAAAAGTATTGTTGGATATTTACTTTGGAGTAGAAAGAGTCTAAAGGGTTACCTTTCCAATCGTAACATTGAATAACATCCTCACTAAACTCGATTACTTTAACGGGTTTCAATTCTGCGTAATTACGGTGCATGGAGGGCAGTTGTTGTTCTACCGCGGATCGTCCTCCTCCAGCGGAACCGCGGCTGTTCACCTTTACATAGCATTTTCCGTCGGTACTTGGCCCAACCACCGCCACCCAGTGAACAGTCAACAACTTAGGGTTGATTTGAATGTATAATTGTTTGAGGTCGGAATAGTAGCCTTTCAAGCGAATTTGACGAAGCCCTTCGTCGATTTTATCGTTAAGGTAGCCTCCAAATTTATCCATGCGACGGGAATGAAACGAATGCAGCGCATCATACACGTAGGGCACCCCCATTGCCGAATAAGAATCGCATATCAATTCATCGTTCTTGCCAATACGTAAAGTATCCGGATTCATCAACTTAAAGGGCGGCACCACAAGAGAGCGAACTATCGTACTATCGTCAAGATATTCTTGTGAATTAGCGAAAACGGTAAAGAGTAAACAACCTAGATAAAACCAAAATTTCATGAACGCCTACTTATTTTTTTTTCTTTCTGTCGAGCGTAACTTGATAATTTTCCAAGTCTCCCGCAACTTTAAAATAAAGGTATTTCGCATTTCTTTCTTCTACCACCAGTTCATCTTCGTTGTCATCCACCTTTTGACGGTTCCTGAAAAGTTTATTTTTAGCCACTTCTTTAATCATCGACCATGGAATTCCCACGAGGTATTCCATAGGCATTTTCCCGGAAATCGATTGTTCGCCGGCAATTTTCAAAAAACCCAAACTCGAACAAATCACCATTTCCGGTACGGACAATTTACCCCCTTTCAACCGAAACACATTGGTCAAAGTGTCAAACTTCACTTTGGTTACATCCTTATCCTCGAAATACGTACCTAAATCAAGTAAGGGCGCATAGTTATCCAAACGACCATTGGTCACTTGAACGTTAATTTCCAGGTCGGAGTCGTCCAATTTCGGAACAAAATCAGCATGCAAATGTATTTTACCCTTGAGGGTGCCCTCCGCGTAACCGTGGAGGTTTTCCGAAAGCAAGTGATCTTGTCCAAAATTATCGAACTTCACCATGAACTTATCCAAATTCAAGTGGTGAATGGTCAATTTTGGGGCAAAATAGATGTGTTTTTTATCCCGTCCGCTAAACGTCCCCGAACCTGATAGGGAACCTTCGGCTGTTAAAACCTTAAAATGGTGTACGTCGATGTGGTGGTCGTCGTACACCTGGGCATCGAAGTGTACCTCACGCAAATCATAGGGAGCCAAGGTAAAATGACCTACATCCACTTTAAGGTCGAGGTTTGGAAAAGTGTAATCGTACAAGGATGTTGCTTGGTCGTGTTCCGAGCCGTGGAGTGGCGGTTCTTCCTTTTGCACCATAAAAGCATCCAAATCCAAGGTTTTTGATTTAAGTTGAAGGCTGCTTCGGTGTTTGGGGTCAGACCAATGATAATTGCCGGTTAATTCCACATCGGAATGCCCCATCGAACCCTTCAGATGGTCAAAACGCACATGATCTTCCGAATAGACCAAAGCTCCGGAAAAATGGTGTAAAGCAACGGGATGGGACTTCAATTTTCCTCCCAACTTATCCAATTGCAGTTTCGCGTTAGTAAAGTTTCCATGGTGAAAGGAAGCCGATGCATGGCCTTTGAAGTCAAAATTCATTAATTCTTCGGAGCGGTATTCTTCCGGTAAGTGGTTGGTTCCTGCATAGCTAAAAAGCTCTTGAAAAATAAGGTGTTTGGAATGCACGTTCAAAGCCACCTCTCCTGTGCCGTCCAATTGCGGTTTAAACCAAAAGTCGTAGCGGTGAAATTTACCGCTAACTTGAAAATCAGAATGGTCCACGGCACCTCTAAAATCCTTCAAGGTCAGGTCCAAGTCATCAATGAGCAGGTCCAAGTGAAGGTCATGAAAGGCATGCGGGTAATGCGCTAATTTGCAATAGGCCTCGCTGATCACGAACTCACCTTGCGGAAGGTTGGGCGACTCCGTAACTTTTTTGGCCGAGGTAAGAAAACTGCCTTTTAACCTCAGTTTGTTGAGGCTTTCATCGAACGCGGGCTTGCCTTTGGAGTTTTGGGTGAGCTCTCTAAAATCGAGGAGATTGGAACGAAGGGAAAAATCCATTCTTACCGGAATATCCGTGTGATGGATCAGGGCAGGAAGGTCGCTAAAGCTTCCAGAGAAGTCCAAATCAGACTTCCCATACATGATGCCAAATTTTCGAACGTTTAACGCGTGGCCATCGGCCTCTGCATCAATGTTTAGGCGTTCAATGGGAAAGGGCAAGCCTTCGAGATTGGCCCTAAAATTGGAGACTTTTAGTCGGGAATAATAGACTTGGTTTAAATTTTTTAGGGCATGTTCCGGATGGTTCAAATCGATGATGTCGTGAAAATTCATGGCCAATTCGACCTTACCCGCCATACCTTGTATGGCCCGAGCCTTGCTGAACCGCGCTAAAAAATCCAAGTCCAAGTGCGCGTTCACCTTCATATCTACTTCCGGTTCTGCAAAATTCTTAACCGAAATATCGGCACTAAAATTCCCTAACTGGGGTTTCATTTTGAAGCGTTTAACCGAAAAGAACATGGTAGATGGATCGCGCCTTGCGCCGTTGGTAAAATACCCTTCAAACCCAATGGAATTTATTTTTTTCCGGTTGTTTGGATTGGTTAGCATGCCTTGGGAGCACCCGAACCTGGCTTCGATCGAAGGTTGATGTCCGTTGGCCGTTTTTCCCTGAATCTTGGCTTGGAAATAAACTTTTCCTTGGTTGTCAAACTGGGACATCGCCGCCGAAATATCCTGAGGAGCAAAAGCGAAAAACAGGTTGAGATTCGGTTTATGACCGCGAACTTCCACATCGACCTCGAGGTCCTTATTGAAAAGAACATTCCCTTGAAAATCGAGGAGTGTCTTTTCAAATTCCACGATTGTTTGATCAAAGCGCAAGCGTTGGTTGGCCTTAGAAAATTGAAAATCGGTATCGAAATGCACATGTTTGTGCCGTAAGAAGGTGCTGTCCTTTCCGTTCAAGACGCTGAGAAAAAAATCAGAATCCAAGGAGAAATCAATGCCTTGGGCGTTGGAACGAAAGGAAGCCAGGGCACGATTCATGAACAAATCAATTTTCAAGTGGGTCACCTCGTTGAGTTTATTCACATCAACCTCCACCAATTCAACGGCATCGAGGTCGAGGTGTAAATCTTCCGAAACTTCCTTGCTAGGAATGGTTGGAGCCAATGCGTTGGCCACATTGATTGATCCGTCGGGATGTTGTTTGAGGTCAACGCTTCCTTTCTTGAGGGTAATTTTATGCACTTTCACATCGCCTCGAAGGATTTCCAAGAGGCTAAAACCAATGTACGCGTCGTTGATGTGCACCAGGCGATCGGCGTTTTTAGCTTTGGATTCAAAAATCTCCAAATCCTCTAGATCAATGGAAATCAGGGGGAAATTTTGAAACGGGGCAACATGGCTGCCCCGAATTTTCAATTGACCTTTGAAGTCTTGGTTGGCATGGGTAAGGGCGTACTGCACAAAATCGTCTTGCTTGACGTAAAGAACCGAAACCACTACGAAAAATAGAAGGATGGGAATAAACAATGCAATTAATAAAGTCCTTAACATCCATTTCCTAAATCGTTGATTTTTCAAAATTTGCATAAATCCATCTTTAGTTGTGCAAAACATCAAATTTAGTCACAAAATGGAAAAAAGGAACCGGAGGAATAAAAATTCGCCCGGTGTTGGAATGTATGCTAAAATAATCTAATTTTGTTCTATTAACACGTATTCGAATGCCGCTGTCGCGGCAGTCAGTAATGGTAGAATAAACGGTTTGGTAGTTCAGTTGGTTAGAATACCTGCCTGTCACGCAGGGGGTCGCGGGTTCGAGTCCCGTCCAGACCGCGAGTTAAAAGCGTTAAAACCCTTGTAAATCAATATTTTACAAGGGTTTTTTTATGGGATATTGTGGTAAATGTAAAACAAAATGTAAAACATTTTAGATTCTATTAATGGCATAAATGAAAATTAAAATGTCAAAATTTCATTATCAAACTGAATTTCTGATACCCTTACTATCTCCATTTTTAAAATTCATTTAGGTAAAATATACCTAGTATGTCCATACTCATGTTTTGAAATTCTCTGACTTTCCTTTACAACCTACAGTCATTCTTTACAAACGGCAAAACTTACCTCATCAATCTGTTCATACGTCAAAAAGGAATAAATGGGATTTTTACGAACCTCGATCTTAAAGGCCATTTTGTAGTAATCCAAGCGCAACTGATCATCACTTACAACTCTCTCAGGATAGATCTCAACCATGGCGCTTTTGTATTCATCGAAATACGAAGGATGGCGATACTTTAACTTTTGAACAACTTCTTCATATTCCAGAATAAGTTCCTCGATTAAAAAAGGTGTAATCATCAGGCTTAATTTAATGCTTCATTTTGATGTTGCCGCTAAAAAGTTCAAATGAACTTTAATGAACTAAACGCAAACGATGAAACGATTACCTTTTAATGAACGCAGAAAGGCCGGTGGATTACAGAAACCGAAATTGAAATTCTTTGAACCACCCTATTTCTATGATTCTTTGCCAAATCCACTTTCTCTAAGGTTGCTTTATGGTTGTAAGCAAAAAGCTAATTGGCGTTGCCAAAAATTATCTGAGCCTATTTTAGAAGATCAAAAAGAAGTGTTGGATCAATTTAATGGGCCTAAAAAACCCAAAAACCGTCGTAAAAGACGGTTCTTAGGTTATCAAATTTTGTGTGATTTATTGAGCTATTTTACCCCCTACTGAACTACAATCTTACGGATTGTAACGGTGCTGTTCTGCGGATCTATAAGGTGAATATAATACATCCCATTTCCAGTCCATGTGCTGATATCCAAGTAAAATTGCGATTGATTAATGACGGAATTAAATACTTGTTGACCCGCTGTGTTTTCAATCTTGAGCGTGTATCCTGACATAAGTGCGAAATTACCATTATCGATGGTGATGTGGTCGCTCGCTGGATTCGGATAGACTTTTATCACATTGTAATTATTGGGTGCCGGAAGGTTCAATGTGGTATTAATTATTAAGGTGTCCGTTACAGAAACCAATACCGTATCATACACATTGATGTGGGTTGTAATGGTATCGTATATTTGGGTTACGACGGTATCCTGTACCGTGACCGTATCGTAATGGATACAATTACTATCAAATGGATACCCTAAAGCACCATTTGCAATTATACCTGTATTGAAAGTGTTTTCATAATACCAGTCATATATGAATATATCCCCATTTGAACTTAATGCATAGTTGATGTAACCATACTTAAAACCATTAGTATTTGTTGCCGGATTTAGAACACTTAATCTAAAACCTGCCTTGTGTCCTCCTGACCCAATACTGACTATATTTGGACCAGTCGAATAAGGGGCAACGGGCCAACCACTTTGAAAGTAAAAATACTTTGTTGATGATGTCCAAGTAGACATAATATTAAGGGTATCATTGGTACAATCAGTTACAGGAATATTGATCAAATTATCTGAATTAACTCTTGTATTACCTAAAGATACTAAAGATGAATAGTAATTATTTTGCCCATATCCTGTAGTGATTCGCAAATCATTTGTACCATCGTTGTTCATGTCTAAATTATATATCACTTGAGGATTTGACGCAGGATAAGCCCCCCCCCAATTAACATGAATAATCTGGCCATTAACTGATACTGTACATAAGTATAGGACAAATCCTAAAATTAACTTTTTCATATTTTTGGTTTTAAAGTATTTTACTATTACCATTGATAACTCATATGAAGGTAGGCTTCCCTTGAACAGTAACAGTCATAATTAGAGTTACAGGGTTAAATATTCGTACTAAGTTAGTTATCTATTTGAAAAGTAGGAAATAAAGATTCCACCAACTCTTCCTCAGAGTGCTTTAAAAGAAAATTACGAGGAGAAAGATTTAGAAAGCGATGCATGAGGTCTTTTGTGGTTGTACATGAATAACCAATGATGTGCCGTAGTTTTAAATGTATCAATTGAGTTAAATAAATTCATGCTGAGCACTTCCTATCGAAAGCTTCGGTTAAAACGTTCAATATAGCCGTTTTGAGCAGGTTTCCCTGGTTGAATGAAGGTGAGTTCCACATGGTTGTTTTTACACCAATCAGAGAGTCTTTCTGCAATAAATTCAGGGCCGTTATCCACCCGGAATACGTTTTTAAATCAGGTGTTATTCAAGAAATCCATGCTGATATGATCGCAGGATATTATATGGCAAAATATCTTATGAATAATGCGGGCACTGATATTACCTTCGATTATGAAGCACAAAAAAAAATATCCAATTATATGTCCGACATGGGTATAAGTTTTGGTTGGTTGGGTGATACCCAGTATTGGTCTCAAGAGCATCATGGTAATTACTATACGCGCGCTGTTGCTTTTCAAGAACCTTGGCGTTGTCTTAGCGGAAGTCCAACTCGATTTTCATGCAGAAGTTTTAGTGAATTTTTAAGTACGAGTGTTTCAAACGCAGAATATCACGTATCCACCTTTGAAAAGGATTAGATTCATAACACTTTACTCATTAGCATTAAGTCTCTGTAAAAGAAAAGACACCTGTAACGCAGTTCTATTTTTAGATTCTATGGTATATTTCCCTTGGTCACACCAAAATGAACGATTCGATTCGATACCAAGTGAACATGCGAAGTAAAATATATAAAATCTCTTTATGAAAACATTCCCTTTAATCGTGATAATGAGTGGTTGCTTTGTGTTCTTCGGACAAAGCTCAGAAGAATATCTATATGATGGCTATTTGAAATTTGAATCGAATGATTACACAGGCGCAATAGAGGACTTTAATAAAGGAATTTCACTCGATCCGAGCAATACAGCATGCTACAGTTGGAGAGCGTATACTAACCTGATTTTGAAGAATTTTACCCAAGCCATTATTGATTATAATAAGCTCATTGAACTTAACCCTAAGGATACTGCTGCCTATTATAATAAAGGTTGCGCTAAAAACAATTTAAGTTATTTCAATTCGGCTATTGGTGATTTTAACAAGGCTATCGAACTTGACACCATGTATTCATGGGCCTATAACAAACGGGGTTATTCCAAACTGATGTTAGAGGACTTCCACGGATGCTTGGGTGATTTAAATAAAGCTATTGAGTTAAATCCTGCAGATCAAACAGCTTATTACAACAGAGGGTTTGCCAAGTTAGAATTAGGGGATATGAAAGGTGCATGTTTTGATTGGAGAAAAGCAGGAGAACTAGGAGTCAAGGAGGCGTATATTTCACTTAAAGAGTTTTGCGAATAAAGGATTTTCAATCATAGGATTCATGATTTTTTTCAGTTCACTATTGGGTTATTTTTGACCGTTCCACCACCGCATTTTTAAATTCGGTTGAAACCTCCTGATAATTTGATTCAAGGCACAGGTCCTAATCCTTCCGTTCGATGATATATTACTTCACCCAACACAAAGTGAAAATACGCTTCTACTGTAAAACTCAAATAGCAAATCAACTGGCAGCTTGTGTTACTCATGTTCCAGCATTAATTCGGCAAAGCGTTATAGGAGGAGGTGGTTAAAGGTTGTTTACGCTTTTATTAATTGGTTCAACGCTTCTTTAGTTTGTATAGTTAACCCGTTCTCCTCACCCAATGATTTTTGACGGATATTATAGGCTGACATCATTTCCTCTATAGCCTTCTCTTTGTCACCTAGATTCAAATAAATCTCAGACCTGTCAAAATGATTCCAAGCCATTTCCGGACTATCGGTACTAATTTGTAAAAGCTTACACTGATCCGATAAAAAAGTAAGTTCCAGGGCCTCTTTGTACCTGCCCACAGCGTTGAATGTAACACCCAACATTTCATATAAGTTACCGAGCGGATAAACGATTTTTGCTTGGTAGGTTTTAGCCACAATATCAATCGCTTGATTCAAAAATGTTATTGACCTCTCGTAATCTTTAAGCAAGGAATAAGTATATCCAATATTTTCCAGGTTCTGATATTTCTGTATGGAGTATTTACCATATTGCCTGTCTAATAATTCACTACTCAGTTGATATAACTCTAATCCCTTTGCAATGTGAAGAGCCTCTCCACTTTTCAACTCATACCAAGACTGATATATAAAACCAGACCAATTCAGGAAAATTGCATTTTCCTTATTCAATGGTTCACATTTCAAATAACAGTCCTCAGCCAATTCAAACAATCCCAATTCAAGCAATGGGTAAATTAAATTGTAATAATTACCCGTGATAAAATTCAAATCCACCTGATAAAGCTCAAATTGTTTAGCAAATTGATGAGCAAGATGTAATAAACCTCTGTCTACTATGGAGGTATTTATCTCAAAAAGAAGTACAAGTCTTTTAAACGAATTAAAGCTCTCAAAACAACTATTTTCTTTATTAATAGAATTTATGAGTGAAATAAAACTTTCCTCGTCCAACGTATTCAATAAATGTAATTTCAACTTTTGACGATTGAAGTATTGATCATCAATATTGATTGTCTTAAAGAATTCGACAAAAAAACAGAACACCTCTTGCACTAGGGAAAGTTTCCCATTGGTTTTAAATACAGAAATAACCTCGTTAACTATAGCGTAATCCTCATCACTCTCATGCTCTATCAATTCTTTTAGTATCTCGTGTACCTTTCCAATACCGCAAGCTGTCGCAAGTGGAATGATACAGATTTCGGTTTCACCTGAATCAATTAACTTGAATATTGCTTCATATTGACCGCCTCTTGTAGCACGAATTAAACATTGTTCGACACCTTCCTTAATTCCATTCAATTGATTGTCCTGCAGCAGTTCTATAAAATAAGTGTGATCTTTTTCATTTGATAGATTAAAAATGACATCACCGAGGACAAAATGAAAATATCCTTCTACCGTAAAACTTACGAACAATTTCTCATCTCGAACGGACTCAGTCAATACTCCCTCCAGCAGCATTTGTTGGTATGGAGAATCGACTTGAGTGCTTTTGACAACATCACCTATGTGCTCATCATCAAATAGCAAATCAACCGGCAGCACGTGCTGCTCATGCCCAAGCATGAGTTCGGCAAGGCGGTAAAGGAGGTGGTGGTTAGCGGTCATTGAGTGTATCAAGAATAGTGTTTTTCATTTTATTGAAAAATTCAACCTTCTTTAAATTGCCTGTTTCTTGATAACATTTCATAATCCAATTAATTAATTCTAATTTTTTGTTCAAGTATTTATCACCATGATAATCAAGTACTTTTAATGAATTCAAAAAACACGTTATTGCCAAACTGAAAGTCCCATTTTCCATATAAACTACACCTAAATTACTATGCGCTTTTTGTAAGTATATGTGATCATTAGGAAGTTTTTTCTTAAATGTTTTAATGGTCTTTTGATACTGCTCAATCGCCTCCTTTTTTCGATTTAGTAAAATTAAAATTTTAGCATAGGTTGATCGGGTAATTGCAGTCATTACATCGTACTCGCCATAGTTATATATGATAATATCTATAGCATCTTTTTGAAAAACTTGCGCTTTTTCCAGTTCTCCAATATTGCTGTATAATGATGCTAAGTTGTTGGAAACTGTTGCTATCCAAGGGGAATTTTTGGGATAAATAAAGTGAAAAATCTCATATGCTTTTAAATAACTGTTTTCTGCATTACTGTTGTCTTTATTTTTTGCATAAGTAATTCCAAGATTATTGTAGATAATTGCCACCTCAGTATGTTTGGATCCAAAATGACGAATGGCTAGATCTAGCCCTTTTATCAAATAATTAATGGCCTTTTTAATGTATTTATGATCAATTAGATGTAAAATGCTGCCGATTTGAAGGTAAGAATTATATGCACCAAAATACTCTTTTCCATATGATTTTCGAGTCATGCTCAAAGCGATATTATGATGTTCTAGTGATAAACTATAATTACCTAGGTCACTATAGATTAATCCCAATGACTCGTGACATTTAATGGTAATTTGATTTTTTAAATGACCTAATAATTCTAAGGCGATACGGAAACACGAAAGTGCGGCTTTGTATTCAGATATCAATCGATAGCCTAGGCCAAGTTCAATGTAAATAAGGGCATTTTCACGATTGAATTTATTAGCTCTCAATTGACTATAAATTTTATCAATTTCGGTCTTTCTTCTTGCCTTATCTATATATTTTAGAGCGTGCAGTTTTAATTTTACACTTCTCGTATTTTTTGGCAGTTTGGTTTCAAAGATGCACAAAGCTAAACTCATATAAAAATGGTGGCGTTGAGATTTAATAAAAAACCCCATTACATTCTCAAGTAATATTAGATCATTTTCAGTTTTATTCTTTAAAAGATTTTTAATGATTTCTGTAAATAATTCGGTAGAATTATTTTGAAATCCCGCCACTAGAAATACATTTGATAAAGGCAGAGTGAAAAGAGACAAGTGACTATCACAACTATCTATCAACCAAATCAACCTATTCATCTCATCCTTCTGCACATCCCTTAATAAACACTGCTCAACCCCTTCTTTTGCGCCATTCAACTTATTCTCCTCAACAATTTGCTTCAATGCTTCAGCACCCAAACCTTGAGTTCGTTTATAAATCACCTCCCCAAGGACGTAGTGAAAATATCCTTCCACTGTGAAACTCACAACGAGTTTTTCTTCAAGAACAGATTCTGTTAATACTCCCTCCAACAGCATTTGCTGATAAGGGGAATCTACTTGAATGCTCTTTACAAAATCTCCAATCTGCGCATCATCAAACAGCAAATCAACAGGCAGCATGTGTTGCTCATGTTCGAACATGAGTTCAGCCAAACGATAAAGCATTAATTGATTATCCGTCATGATTCGCCTATTGAGAAATTAGCTTCTCGTGATAAAGTGTCCAGATACTAATGAATCCGCCACGGCTTTTGGGTAATCCTTTTCTGTTGTTCAACTCCAAAAACAATCGAAGCAATAACGGATTATCCAATTGGTCACTAAGTGAGCGATCATGATAAGTCAATTCTTCGTAGGAGAAATTAGGTTTGCGGCGAACTTTATCTTGCTTATCACTCACATATTTATTCCATGCACCCTCTACTTCAACTTTATTCAATGGCTTAAGCCAATGGCAAGAGCGCGCTACAACGTTTTCTTCCCTATTACCCTCTTTAGCATCGCTGTAAATGATTGACTCATACTTATCATCGGCCTGCGGCAATTCACTCTTGGTGTTCACCCTCCAGCTCAATACAATTTTGATGTGACCGCCTTTGTATTTTTCTAAAAATTCAATGATTGATTTGAATAAGGCTTTGGAATTGGCATTCTCATTGGCTCCGTCTATTAAAATCATCAAAGGATTCTCCTGCTCGTATTTCACAAAACCGGCTTCTTCCAATGAACTCTCCGGAGTCAGATTCAAGCGGTAGCATAATTCCTCCCAGATATGCGGGGTGCGAAAACGATTGCCACGTAACAAAATGGTGTCAAGACCTCGCTCGGCATACTGCCGGTTCATTTCTACCAACAAGTTTGTCTTACCGCTTCCTGCCTCGGCAGCAAGAAAGAACAAACCGGCTCGGGCTCCCACCCACGAACGAAGAGCTACCTCGGCATCCTGCCTTTCCTGATAGATACCCTTAATCACCTTCTTTTCGCTTAAAAGAGATTGAATTGTGGCTTCGTTATTCTCCTTCAATAGAGCCTTCCAGCTTACTTCATCCAAATCCTTCATGGAAATAGGTTCTTGCTTCTCCTTTTCACGAATCATTAAGTTCAGCTGTTCCAAGACCTTTTCATTGTTGGTTTCACCATGCACACTTTCCGGACTGAAGAACACAATACGACTGCCCGTATTTTGCTCATATACCATCAACTTAGCGCGTTCAGAAACTTCCTTAATGAAATATTCACCGGGTAAAATGAAGAAGGGCACTATGCTCAACTCCTCATTGTCAGCGTTCAGCATCGCCACATTGGACTTTAATTTTTTACGCGGATTCACTAGGGTAATTTCATCACCCATTAAACGCCATGACACTGTTTTATCGCTGCTCACAATGGTGTAGTTTTTACAGAAATCAAGTTTGATCAACAAAGCCTTTAATATGCCAAAATTCTCCTGCCAAAGTGCAATGCATTTTTCCTCTGATGGAACGGTACTGTGCCCGAGGTAGTGGTTTCGGAAATTGATGAGTTTACCAATGGATGTCACACCAAGAGTAGCATAGGGCGCCGTCTCAATGGAATCATAATACCCTGGTAACTCCTTCACAAACCATTCATGATTGTTTTCATTCAAAGCCTGGATGGCACTCCGCATAAACGCATTCCAATGACCGAATTGCGGGCGATAAAGGAAATTCTTAAATGCCCGATTGATTTCTCCAATTTTCAAATCGCCATTGAAGTATTCTGAAGCCGTTAAAAGACCCAGGTACTTTAAATAATTTAGAAATACTTCTTTCAGCAGATGCAGACGCTTGAAACTATCCACCTCCACCAAGGCACGCTTATAAGGATGCGCCAGAAAATAAGGGTACGTTTCAATAATCCGTGTATCGTGCTCATCGGAAGGAATGGATGAGGATTGAGCTTCAATCGAATCAAGTTGAATTGCTTCCATAGCAAGTTGCTCAGCAGCAGCAAATGAGAACGATTGCCCTTGATAGTCTAAAACAATCGAACCACTGCATGATTGACTGGAGCCGTGGAGGCTGAGACCTGTTACCGCATCTTTGAACTGAAAAGAACTGCAGGCACACAGAGATTCAAAAAATGCCGCGAGAATGGGCTCATAAGTCTCATAGATCTGCTTACTCTCGCTTTCCGAATAAACAGTTCCGTGACCAACATACTTGTTGCGGAAATTGATAAGCAACTCAATCGGAGTATTGGTTACTTCAACAAGTTGCTTTTTTCCTTTACCATCGATAACTGTGTTACGAACAGTCATTCGCTTAATATTGGGCTGACCTTTGGTACTTTTTAATGACACACCAAATAGACTGGCCAACTCAGGCGATATAGCAGCCGATTTTTGTTTATCAAGTTGTTGTATCAATTTCACGATCGTAGAACTCCATAGACCATGACTATCCTTGGTCTTTAGCGTCTCAATAGATTGCTCTAGTGACTCATCAACGGCATTTTCAACTACAGCAATGTTAATCAGCGCATGTCCGTAAAGTCGGAAGCTACCAAGTAACACATCCGAGATAAGATGAAGCTTTTTGAAATGATTTTGTGAATTTATTATCCTTGAAATAGGATGAGATAGGTGCAAAGGAAGGTTTGCGTATAGTTCAGTATTCATATTCGTTTCAATAATTTATTAGTTTAATCATCGTAGGTGGGTTCGAGGTTCACGGCTCCAATATATTAATTTATCTGCGTAGTTTTGGTATGATGAATCTTTTGTTAATATCAATTCCACGATGAACGAAGCCCTACGCCGTTTTAAAGAGGTTCGTCCCGAAGAATATCAAGAATATCGAGGGTATCAGCGCAAGTACCAGCAATTGAAGGTTCAGTTTATCGTTGCATGTACTGTTGCACTCAGCGTTGTTGTTGGGGGCTTTTTGCTGTGGGCTATTGTACCTGCCCTGGCGTTGGCTGTAATCGCCTTGGGCGTACTCATAGGGTTTTATCGGTCGCAATCCCATACGCGTTCAACGCTTCGTCTTTCGATGGCGCTTATGCAACTAACCTTCGATGATCCTTCGGAGGTTTCACCGGAGATCAAGGAGGAGTTAAAGGATATATTTAGGCAAGATTAATTCAATCAGACTATTTCTTTAGAGAAATAA
>Ga0194126_10007414_pt1 | contig 15285 bp, 9 predicted proteins | sample TA2KigC150mmetaG_FD_148641 | JGI IMG/M metagenome (GOLD analysis project Ga0194126, IMG submission 148641) | Freshwater microbial communities from Lake Tanganyika, Tanzania - TA2015035 Kigoma Deep Cast 150m | ecosystem: Environmental > Aquatic > Freshwater > Lake | place: Tanzania: Lake... | reverse complement strand
CTGGCACAACGATCCAATGCAAGGATCACTGCGATCGATAACGATCCTGACAGTATTCAACAGGCGGGTGAGAACTTCATCAGATCCCCCTGGAAGGAGAGGCTGCAGGCAGTGCATGTTGACATCAGGGTTTTCGATCCTCCCGGAATTGGATTTCATCTGATCATTGCAAATCCTCCATTCTTTTCCCGGTCTTTAAAATCGCCTTCCGAAAAAAAGAATAAGGCAAAACAGTCAAAGCGACTCGATCTGGGGGAATTACTGCTTAAATGCAATAGGGTGTTGCAGAAATCGGAGTTGATCATCCGGGAAAGCCCTGCATCATATACTTGATTTTACTTACAACTAACAAAGGATTATTATCTTTGAAGCCCATCTGTATGATCAGGATGAATGAGGTAAATAGGTATTTTTCGAGGTTTCATCCCATGAGATTGCTATCAGCCATCTTTATTTTCATACTTGTTGTATCTACCGGTTGCAAACAGGAGAAAAAAGAATTCTGGCCCAATGGGAATATCAAGTCAGCGATTGGGATGAAAGGGGATGAATACCATGGGAAAGCCAGGTATTACCATGAAAATGGACTGCTTGCACTGGAATGTTCATATAAAGATAACCAATTGGATGGTCCTTTTTCACGGTGGTATGAGAATGGCGCCCGAGAGTTGGAAGAATATTACAGGAATGGGAAAAAGGAAGGATTTGAAAGACGTTTCAACAGGCATGAACGTTTATTGGAAGTTCTTTCCTACCGTGAGGGTATCCTCCATGGAGCCTATAAGGCATACTATCCGGCAGGGACCTTGAAAGTTGAAGGAAACTATGTTGAAGGTATGATAGATGGCGAATGGTTGTACATGGATGAGGGAGGAAATGTGATCGGCACCGGTATTTTCACTATGGGAAAGGGAGAACAGCGGGCCTATCATTCCGATGGAACCCTGAGCATGGTAACGAAATATGTTGATAATCTGAAGGATGGAGAAGAAAAACTCTTTTCGATGGAGGGAAAGCTTGTGAAGAAGAATATTTTCAAAAAAGGAAAATTGGTTGAAACGATGATTGTTAAATAGGAACACTCTTTCTACCTTTGCACCGGCAATACCACTTGAGGAATTCATTTCAAAATAAACCTGAGAATTTCACGAAACTACCGTACTTAAACAATAATTCATCATTTTATTCAACTTAAACTTAAATGCCATGCTGAACATTGAAAAAGTCATGAACAACCTGGAGAAGAAGAACCCGGGTGAAGTGGAATTTTTACAGGCAGTGAGGGAAGTCCTTGAGTCGATTGAAGAGGTTTACAATGAGAACCCTCAGTTTGAGGCGGCCAACATCATTGAACGGATCATCGATCCCGACCGGGTGCTGATGTTTAAAGTACCATGGGTTGATGACAGTAGCAAGGTACAGGTTAACCGGGGTTTCCGTGTACAGTTCAACAATGCCATCGGGCCGTATAAAGGTGGGTTGAGGTTCCACCCGAGTGTCAACCTGAGTATATTGAAATTCCTGGGCTTTGAGCAGATATTCAAGAATAGCCTTACCACGCTGCCAATGGGTGGCGCCAAGGGAGGTTCCGATTTTGATCCCAAGGGAAAATCGAATGCAGAGATCATGCGTTTCTGCCAGGGCTTCATGCTCGAACTGTGGAAACTCATTGGCCCGGAGACCGATGTTCCGGCAGGTGATATTGGTGTTGGCGGAAGAGAGATTGGCTTTATGTATGGCATGTACAAGAAGCTGGCCAGCGAGAACACCGGCGTATTGACCGGTAAGGGCCTCAACTGGGGCGGCAGTTTGATCCGTCCCGAGGCAACAGGATTTGGGTCGGTATATTTTGCCCAGGAGATGCTGAAGACCAAAGGACTTGGCTTCAACGGAAAGATCGTAGGCGTTTCCGGTTTCGGAAATGTTGCCTGGGGCGCTGCCATTAAGGCTACCCAGCTGGGAGCCAAGGTGGTTACTATTTCCGGACCGGATGGTTTTGTTTATGATCCGGACGGAATTTCGGGTGAGAAGATCAACTATTTGTTGGAACTCCGCGCATCCAACCAGGATATCGTGAAACCTTATACCTTTGAGTTTCCAAATGCACAGTTCTTCCAGGGAAAGCATCCATGGGAGATCAAGATGGATATCGCACTGCCGTGTGCCACACAAAATGAGCTGGATAAGCAAGATGCCCTGAATCTCGTTAAAAATGGCGTGATCTGCGTGGCAGAAGGCGCCAATATGCCCAGTACCCCAGAAGCCATTGAAGTATTCCAGGAACACAAAGTATTGTTTGCTCCCGGAAAAGCTGTTAATGCAGGCGGTGTTGCCACTTCCGGTCTGGAAATGTCACAAAACGCCATGAAGTTGTCTTGGCCAATCGAAGAAGTTGACCAGCGTCTTCATCTCATCATGAAGAGCATTCATGAATCATGCAGGAAGCATGGCACTGAGAAGGATGGCTACATCAACTATGTGAAAGGCGCCAACGTGGCCGGCTTCCTGAAGGTTGCCAACGCCATGCTGGATCAGGGCGTCATTTAATCCTGAATCGTTTGTAATCTTCGTAGCTGTCGCAAGGCGGCGTTCTTCTTTTCCCCTCAGATAAGTAAACCTAAAAGCCCCGTCTTCATAGGTGATGTTGTGCTGCGGACGGAAATTCTGCCCGCGGAAGATAAAATTGGCGACATCGTATGGAGTCTTTTCGATGGAAACAAAGTTGCGGCGAGCACCAAATAAGAAATGCGTGCTTTCATGCGTTTGAACTCGGGAGTAAGTATTTGACAAACTTATGAAATTTCATGTACCTTGATACGAAAACTTTACTTTTGTCGGCACATTAAACCGGATCCATGCAATTCCTGAATCCATTTTTTCTCTTCGCACTCACGGCTATTGCGATCCCGATCATCATTCACCTTTTCAATTTCAGAAGGTATAAGAAGATTTTTTTTACCAATGTCCGGTTCCTCCATGAGATCAAAGAGGAAACCAGGAAGCGGTCAGACCTGCGTCAGTTGATCTTGCTCTTGCTTCGCATCCTGACAATCATTTTCATGGTACTGGCGTTTTCCAAGCCTATCATCCCGGGAAAGGATTCTCGGGCGGGGATGAAAAACCGGACTGTTGTGAGTATTTACGTTGATAATTCGATGAGCATGGAAGGGGTGGGGCAGCAAGGACCTTTACTGGATGAAGCGATCAAAAAAGCCAAAGAAATTGCCGCCACTTGCCATCCGGATGATCAGTTCCAGTTGCTTACTGCGGATATGGAGGGGGGACAGCAACGATTGATGAGCCGGGATGAGTTCCAGCAGATGCTTGATGGAACGACTGTTTCAAGGGGATCTCCTCAATTCAACCAGGTGCTTGGAAGGCAAACAGAGTTGATGAAGATACAGCGGAACGCCAATAAAAATTTATTCCTGATCAGTGACTTTCAGCGATCCTTTTTCAATCTGTCTGATATCAGTAACGATACCAGCCAATTGGTGTTCCTGGTGCCGGTAAACCCACATGTCGGCGCAAACATGTATGTTGATTCCTGCTGGTTTGAAACCCCGATCCGGCAATTGGGGGAGAATACCCGGCTGAAGGTTCGCATCCGACATAATGCCGCTGAATCCATTGAAAAAGTTCCGGTGAGCCTTGCCATCAATGGGAAACAAAAAGCCATCGGCAGTTTTTCGGTCCAGCCCGGGGTAGCGACGACGGTGGATCTCCCGTTTACCATTGACACCGTTGGCATACAGCAAGGAACGATTGAGATTACTGATTTCCCGGTTGTTTTTGACAATCGGTTTTTCTTTTCCTTTGAGGTGCTGCCGGTCATCCGCGTGTTGCGGATCGCCAGGAACATGTCCAACCGATGGATCGAAGCGTTATTCCAGGGAGATTCAACCATCCAATTGGTACAGATGGATATCCGCAAGCTTCAGTATTCCGAGATACCTTCGTTCCAAACCATCATCCTGGATGCGCCTGATGATATTCCTTCCGGTTTGCGGGAAATCCTGTTAAAATATGTTGATGAGGGGGGAAGCCTGGTTATTTTTCCACCTTCTGATGCCGGAAACATGGAAATGGTGCGCCCTTTTTTACAGGATCTGACCGGGGTGAATATGACGAAGTTGGATACTTCTTCCCGGCGAATTGGGACGATAGATTTTTCAAACCCGGTATTTTCAGGAGTTTTTGAACGTTCCTACCGGTCAGATGTCGACCTTGATCTACCCGTCGTTTCAGGTTTTTATAAATCCATGCGAACGGTGTCGTCTCTGGCGCTTCCAATCATGGCATTGCAGAGCAAGGATCCCCTGATGTATGCGATCCAAAGGGAACAAGGGAAAATCTATCTTTTTACCCTCCCCATTGATCAAAAGGCTGCCGGCTTGCCTGATCACCCGATTTTTGTTCCGCTCTTGCTGAACATGGTCTTGCTCGGTTCCCAAAAACAAGAGTTGTACGAGGTGATGGGTCAATCAAACCGGATCACCATCAAAGGGGTCAGTCTTGCAGAAAAATCACCCATCCGGATCAGAAAAACCGATGCCTCCTCCGAGGAATTTATTCCCGGCCAGGTGCAGATATCCAATCTGGCATACATCGACCCGCATGATAAGATAAAAACGCCCGGCAATTACCAGGTTGTCAGTGCCAATGCAGTGTTGGCTGGTATTTCCTATAATGGTGACAGCCGTGAATCGGTAATGGATTTTTTTACGCCGGAGGAATTAAAGGAATTGGCCGGCAAGTTTAATCTCTCAAATTTTGATGTCCTTGCATCCCGCGAAAAACCTGTCGATCAGGTGCTTAAAGAGCGAAACCAGGGGCGTTATCTCTGGCGTGTTTTCCTCATCCTGGCCCTGCTGACATTGGCAGCAGAAATTGCGATCATCCGGTTTTGGAGGTAACCGGGAGGAATGGGAGAGACCTCCGTGTTATTATTTCAGACCCCCCGTTCCTAAGATTTGCAGATACCCATTGATCTCCAGTTTTTTTCCTGGATTAACCGTGAGCGTGGCGCCATCATGGATGATGAGATCCCTGCAGAAAGCAGGAGAGGAGACATCATTGTTGACAACAGGCAGCGAATTTCTGGGAGTTATAATGGCATCCGTTGTGGTTGTCGGTACAAAACCATCACCCCAGTTGGATGCCGTATTCCAGTCATTGGGAAATCCGGAAGTTCCACCGACCCAGAACCCGGAGGACTTGAGCACCACATTATCAATGTACCAGTAATCATATTGGTAGAGGTTCCCTGTGATCACGAAAGCGATCCTGGTGGCTGACAAATCAAGGTTGTGGGTGATCGGAACATCCACGAGATAAGGTCCTTTATTGGAATTGGAAGCTGTAGCCATCGACCAGCCTTCATCTGTCCAGTTGCTGCCGTCAGGGCTGGATTGCACCTTCAGGGTGGCACCCACACCATAATCATCCAAAAGGTGCCGGAACGATAAGGATAAATTGGTCATGCCGATGGTTTTGATGGGTGGTAAAATCAGCCGGGTGGAAGCTGGATTGAGGTTCTGATAGGCACATCTCATTTCGTACGCTGTACCTCCGGCGTTGCTGGAATTATTGACGATCCATTCAACAGACGTTCCGATGCCGGCTGGTTGGATCACCCAACATGAAGGAAGGCTTGATGTTGCAAATGATTCAGAATAGGGAAATGTGTTGATGATGGTACAGAAGGTCGTTCCTGACGTCCTCCTGCCGACAGAGTAAGTATTCGATCCATTATAAGACCATATCATATAATGGTAACTCGTGTTTGCTGTGAGGCTGCTATGTTGAAAGAGGGATCCACTTCCATTGTATATAACCGTTCCCCCACCGGGAATCGTGCTACCAATGCCATAGGAAGTGCCATTGACAGGTGTTCCGAAAACCCCGGTGTTTGTCCAGGCGATGACAACCTGGTCATTGCTTGTGTTTTTCATCCAAGCAAGATCTATCCGGGTATCACTGATGGGTGTTGCAGTGAAAGGGGATGGATAGGCTACTCCGGTATAGATGCCGGTTACAATAATCGAAAACGCTTGTGACCCACCCTGAAGTGATCCTTTGTGCGTTACTGTGATGGTGTGATTGCCACTGGATGGGTTGGTCATGATGACCTGCTCAACATTATCCCGGAAGTTGTCACCGGTGGTGGCGTCACTGGAAGGGCTTGCAGGGTTCAGTCTCCAGGGTTGATTCGTCCCATCGATTCGTAAATCGAGGTCATTTACAAGGATCAGGGTCGCGGGGTTGAGGGATTTCGGGGGAGAATTACCTTTCGGGTCGGTCCATGCAATCGTCACCTTCAGTAGTTGGTTCCCGGTTGCATTGACATTCAAGGTATAGGTACTACCATTATTCAGAACAATTTCCTGGATGATGGCACTGACGTTTTTCTGAGTGATGGCGTCTGCGGCTTTGGCCGTATTCATCAGTCCCCAGCCATGAACATAGTCTGGACCATTTGCATTTCCAGCTTCATCAGCGGTATGGATTGCCAGTGCTTTCAGGGTGGCTGCCCGGATATAACTACCATAGAGGGCATTGTGGTGTTGCTGCAGCAGGATCAGTGCCCCGGAGATGGAAGGGGTTGACATGGAAGTGCCACTATATGTACCATATGCTGTATTATTGGCCTTGAAGCAGGAATAGAGCCCGATGCCGTTGGCCAACAGATCAGGTTTAATCCTTCCGTCGTCTGTTGGTCCCCAGCTGCTGAATGAACTCATGACCACATCTGCAGGTGACCTGTAGCCGGTAGTAATATCATTGACTGCACCAACAGTGAGAATATTCTTCGCGTTTCCCATACTACCTACGCAGTCAAAACCATCGGCTCCACCATCAGGCTCCTGAGGCCCTGAACCGTTATAATTTCCCCGGTCATTTCCGGAGGATTTACAAACAAGGTAGTAAGGAGAGAGAACAGCGATGGAGTCTACTTTACGTGCCTGGTCATCATAATATCCGAACTTGTAATCTTCAACATTGCTGATGGTGGGATCTCCATACCAACTCCAGGAAAAACCATTGAAATACCAGCCACAGATATAGCCATAGGAATGATTGGAAATGAGGGCGCCAAGGGCTGCCTCGCTGGCCATTTCGCTAAGGTCGTTGGTCCATTCAAATGCCCGGAGGGTTGCCTGGTAGGCCATGCCGCGGGCGGCAGCCTGTACACCGGAAGCGATCATGGTTCCGGCCACATGGGTAGAGTGATCGCTCTGAGATGTGGCTCCATCAACTTGTGTGACACGTCCGGTCAGTTCCTGGTGCGTGGTTCTGACAGCTCCACCATCCCATTCGCGCAAAACCATTCCGGTGCCGGTCAGATTCAGACCAAACCCGCCGTTATTATAAACCTTATCGGTGGAAATGGATTTTACAGAGTTTTGATTTGTTGTGGTGTAATACATCGGGTTTCCATTGTCGTCGATGCCCATGAGTTCCATGATCGTGCCGTCGGCCAACTCATGCCTGGTGATCCATCCGCGGATCGGCGCAAGTTGCCAGGCGGTAGACTTGTTTTGTTCACTCTCAGTTTTAAGTTCGTAACTTAACGAAATCAAGGCATTGACATTGGTTTCCCGGAGAATATTAGCCAAGCCATCGCCGCTCTGTGCCTGAATGAAGACCCCGGGTAGTATCAGAAGGACGAATAGGAAAAAAGACGAAAATCTTTTCATGATGGTTTGTTTAAGAAGGCATACAAAGATAAGAAGGAAAGTGAAAAGTGCAAAATATATAGTGAAAGGTGAAGGATGAAAAGTGAAAATTCAGCGCAACAGCTGGCGGAGAGAGAGGGATTCGAACCCCCGGTCCCACATAAGCAGGACAACAGATTTCGAGTCTGCCGCATTCGACCACTCTGCCATCTCTCCGGAGTGGCTGCAAAGGTACGAATTATTTGATTCCTGCCCGTAACCAGTGATCAGCCATCACCATGGCGCACATCGATTCAACCACTACCACCGCCCGCGGCACAAAGCACACATCATGCCTGCCTTTTATTTGAATCTCAACGGGTTGCTTTTTACAGTTAACCGTTTGCTGTTTATTGCTCACTGACGCCGGGGGCTTGAATGCGACACGGAAGTATATGTCCGAGCCTACTGATATCCCCCCCTGTATGCCGCCGGAATCATTTTTTGCAAGGGTTATCTTTTCTTTACGGAGAATGAAAGGGTCGTTATGTTCTGTGCCTTTCATGGTTGCAGATGTGAATCCAGCACCATATTCAAATCCTCTTGCTGCGGGCAGGCTCATCATGGCTTTGGCGAGGTCGGCCTGAAGTTTATCAAACACCGGTTCACCCAGGCCGGATGGGAGGTTCCTGACGACACAGACAATTGCTCCGCCTGAAGTATCGCCTTGCGACGCCAATTCTTTCAGGTAGCTGGTCATCTTTTGGGTAACACCCGGATCAGGACATTGCAATGGGCTATTTATCGTATTTGCCAGATTGAGTTTGTGGTAAGGCGTTTGAACATGGATGGGTCCAATTTGGTCAACATACGCCTGGATATCCACCTTCTTTTTCCGTAAGATGTGTTGTGCTATAGCGCCTCCGGCTACGCGGACAGCCGTTTCCCTGGCTGAGCTCCGGCCACCGCCGCGGTGATCCCGGATGCCATATTTCTCAAACCAGGAAAAATCAGCATGCGAAGGCCGGAAAATATCCCGCAACGAATCATAGTCCTCACTCTTTTTATCTTTATTGAAGATGAGGAAGGCGATGGGAGCGCCGGTTGTTTTCCCTTCAAAAATGCCGGAGAGCACTTCAATCTTATCTTTTTCGGTTCTGGGGGAGGAGAATGGCGAATTTCCTGGTGAACGACGATCCAACTGGGCTTGAATAAATGGAAGATCAAAAGGAATGTTGGATGGGCACCCATCGACAACCCCTCCGATGGCTACACCATGAGATTCACCGAAAGAGGTGAGCCGGAATGCTTTCCCGATGGTATTACCGGCCATGGGATGATGTGTTTATTTCAGGGGTGTGCTTTTAAGGACTTTCAGTTTGGCTTCGAGCACCTTGACGTCGTTTTTCGCCTGGTCGATCTTTTTCTGGAATTCCTCTTTCAGGATATCAGCATTCTTTGAATTGGCAAGAAATCCAAGATTATTCTCCCAGAGGTTGATATCTTCCTGCATCTTCCGTACCTTGATCGCCAGCTGTTCCCGTTCGCGGCTCAGTATCCGGCCGGCATTGGGATCATTCTTCAGATTCTCGTAACGGTTGGCAACATCCAGACGGCTCATGTCGATGTGGCTGATCTTCAGGTTGGACATCTGTTCGTTGATGACGGAACGGAACTCCGTTTGCAGCCGGTCTTTTTCTTTCATCGGTACAAATCCGATTTCCGTCCACTCACGCTGCAACCCTTGCAAAATCTGCAAGTTTTCATTCTTGTCCTCACCAAAAGGATACTCCTTGACCTTCTTGATCAGCTCTTCTTTTCGTGCCAGGTTTTCATCTTCATGCTGATGAATATTGCTGAAATACTCCGATTTGGATTTGAAGAATGCGTCACAGGCAGCCCTGAATCGTTTCCAGATCTTGTCAGAGTGCTTCTTTGGGACAGGCCCGATATTGCGCCATTCATTTTGCAGCCTGATCAGATCATTGGAGGTCTTTTTCCAATCGGTGCTGTTAACCATGCTTTCGGCCTGGAGGCACAGGTCAAACTTCAGGTTATAGTTGTTGAGCTGTTGTTCCTTTATCTTATCAAAGTGCTCCTTTTTATTTCCGAAAAAGGTGTTGAGTGCCAGCTTGAACCGGGTCCAAATGTCCTTGTTGTTTTTCATGGGCACTGGACCAATGCTTTTCCAGATTTTCAGGAGTTCATTGATCTTATTGGTGTTTTCAGCCCATTCACGGGTTGTATTAACCGGAATAGCAAGCAGATTTTCAGCTTGTTCGCAGAGGGCTGTTTTCGCGTCAAGATTGTTTTGGTGTTCATCTTCCAGGCCTTGATAGTAGTCCCTTCTGCGTTGATTGATCTGATCTGTGGCTGTCCTGAAACGTTCCCAGATGTCATCTTTTTTATCGTTTGGCGCCGGCCCTACCTCTTTCCATTCTTCATGGAATTTTTGAAGTTGCCTGAACGACTTGATAATACTTGGTTCAAGTAGCAGCGCTTCAGTTTTTTCACAAATGGCGATTTTAGCCTCCAGGTTTTTCCTCAGATCGAGGTCTTTCAGTTCCTTGTTCAGTTTAACTTTATCGAAAAACTTCTCAACCAGGAAATGATAGTTCTGCCAAAGGTTGTTGATCTCAGTCCGTGGAACAATGCCAATCTCTCTCCACTTTTCCTGCAGAATCCGGAACTCATCATACGTCTTCTTCAGGGTTTCTTCGGAATTGATAAGGATTTTAAGCTCATCCAGTATCTGCTGCTTTTTGACCAGGTTTTCCTGTTTAAGCTTCTCCTGCTCCTCGTTATATTTGGATTTCTTCTCTTTGTATACGTTGAATATCTCGTCAAACCTATTTTCCAGCAAGTCTGGCTCTTCCTTGAAGTCTTCTTTTTTGCCTCCTCCTTCAACGAAGCGGTTGATCCGGTGCTCCTTTTCTTCCCGACTTTTCCTGATGAACGCGACCTTGATCAGGGCGTTTTTTGATTTTGCTGCATTGATATCATCTTCATTCACAGCATGTTCAAGTTGTAGAACCAACTCATCCCGGATTAATGCCTCGAAATTTTCCGTTTCCTGGATTTCGTCCTGCGAAATTTCCTGGAACAGCTTCTCGGCCTTGTCGTGCTCCTCGGTATGAATCTCTTCGTGAGCTGGCTCAGGTATGGCTGCGACAGCCTCAACAGGAGTTGATTCGGTTAAAACTTCCCCTTGTTCTTCGGTAGCTTTTACAGGGGTTTCTTCAGTCGGAAGATCGATTGTTGGAGTGCTGGAAATGGCTTCCATTTCTGGTTTGTTCTCATCCTGATTGTTGGAAGTGTTTTCCTCAGGAATCTGATCAAGAGTGTCTTGGTTTTTCATGGGTTGAAAAAATTTGATGATAGAATCACGCTCCTGTCATAGGCAGGAAGTGTATGAAGTAAATAAAACGTATATAAAATAACAGTTTCCCATAGCGGGTTGATAAAAAGGAGTGCAAATGTAATAAAATATCAAATGAACGGCTGTATGCAAAAAGAATTAGCCTGCGTTTGCATGATGAATATGATCAGTATCTGATGGCTCTTCGGTTGAAGAGGGTATAACCAAAGTTAAAGGAAAAAGAAAAGGGGGTATCGGCGTGATCGAAATAGTTAAGCCCCAGGCTTAGGGGGCCAAGGGGACTATGATATACCATTGCGCTGGAGATCAAAATATTATAAATTCCCGGGAAAGGGCCATAAACAGGTGTGATGCCATCAGCTGCCACATCAATATTCTGATAGGGTTGAAAGAGGTAGCCTTCCAGGCGGAATTCAATGTTTTTATAAAGTTCCATAATGTTTTTTAATCCGACGGCTGCAAAAATTGGCGCCCGGTACGAGGGGAGGAAAAGGGTCTGACATTCCGGAATGGGCTGAAAGGAAGGAGCATAGAGCAGACTGGAGGTATAGGTCCTGAAAAGGGGTTGGGTGGAAAACAAACCCTGCGCATAGAAGCCGATCTTCCAGGGTCCGATTCGTTGAAAGTAATTGTCATATGTCACCTTCACCTGGATCCATTGTTGCGCTTTTGTCAAGGTATCCGTAAGGGGGGATGTCGATCCCGGCATATTCTTTTCGACACCGCTGACAAAATGGAAATCAATGCCAAGATAACTGCCACTGTTGGGATATTGTTTTTTATTCAGGGTGTTCAGTTCGAACAGTACCTGCGGGGAATAGAAGGTGAAGTCGGAGATATCGGCTGTGTCTTCACGGGTGAAGAAATTCTTTTCGTAGTACTTTTCCCTGATATAACCAAACCAGAAGCTGGATTCAAATTTTCCTTTGTTCGTAAAGGGAAGTCCGCCTGATAGGGAGATAGTCTGTTCATTGTCAATCAGGAAGGAGGGCGTTTTGTCCTGGAAGAAATAGGTCGTTGTCCGAAAATAATCGCGATGGCTGTATGTGATATACCCTTCGAGGTAAAAGGGCATCCGGGATGGAAATTCAACCCTGGCGCCTCCTTTGATAGAATTGTAAAACCGGCCGAAATAGCTGTTGAGCATCCCCCGGATCGGAACGATGCCCATGTGCTGGTAATCCAATTCAATAAATCCTTCATTGGAGCCGCTGGTTGAGATATTCCCTCCAAACTGGAGTCCGAATGGATCCGCTTTGCGGATGTCAAGGTGTAATTGATACGTTGATCCTCCTGGTGTACCGATGGCCTTTGGAAAAACATACTTGATCTTGTCATCGGCCAGAAGTCTGAAATACTGTTTCTTTATCTTGTCCAGTGTAATTTTGTCGGATTTCTGCATCAACATCCGCCGGATGTACTTTGCCTGTCCTTTTTTTAATCCGGTGATCAGGATGGTGTCGAATACAATTTCATGCGTTTTTTCCCTGTAGGCTCTTCTTTTCGCAGAGATCTCCCAGGGCGCGATGCTATCGATGACCATGGATCTTATCACCTCAATTTTCCGGACGGTGGCAACATATCCGCTATCGGCAAAACGCCTGGTCTGGCTGAAGTCGAGCAGATTGACCTTATCCACATGGGGTTCGATCAGTACGCCTTTTTCCAGGATAACCGAATAGTTGGTTTTTTCCACCAGCATGTTCTGTATTTGGGAAAGGATGTCTTCGGAATCTGGTTTTTCGTAGTTTCCGGCAACTTTGCTGCCGATGATAACATCAGGATGAAACTCAGAAATAGCCACATCGGAAGGGAAGTTGTTGTACATTCCACCGTCAAACAAAAGACATCCATTGATTTCAAGGGGTTTGAAATAAAACGGATAGGTCATGGATGCCCGGATGGCTGCTCCGAGGTCTCCGTTCCGCATGATCATGGCATAACCTGAATCGATGTCAGCCGCCACGCAACGAAATGGGACCATCAGGTTGTCAAAGTGATAGCCTGATTTCGCCGCACAGGGCGCCGTGATGCGCATCATCTCAAAATCCATTTCAAAAGGTGAAATGATGTTGGTTGGCAGATTGGAAGCTAATTTTTTCTTTAAAGAAAACCGGAGGTTGATCCAGGAAGAATTTGGCTCTGGTTTGAGAAAATAATAACTGAAAGCGTTGTCAACGACCCCATGGGCCCATCGCTGAAAATCGTCTGAAGAAAGAAGTTCGGTCATCTCTTCAGTGCTGTAGCCACAGGCATACAGTCCGCCGATGATCGCGCCAATGCTGGTCCCGGCAATGAAATGAATCGGGATATGTTTTTCTTCCAGGGCTTTGATCACGCCGATATGTGCTGCCCCGCGGGATCCACCTCCGCTTAAAACCAGGGCAACTTTCTGCCCATAGCCAGCAGAGAGCCAAGAGACAAGATAAAATAGGAGTAAGACCCGAACAAAAAAGCTACGCCTGATCATATTCTACTAAGCGCATGGTCAAGATCTGCAATGATGTCTTCAGCTTCCTCAATGCCAATGGAGAGCCTCACCAGTCCATCGGTGATGCCGGCTTTTTCCTTTGATTCCTTTGACATCTTGGAGTGTGTCATGCTGGCCGGATGCTGGATGAGGGTTTCAATGCCACCAAGTGAGACGGCGAGCAAGGCAAGATGAACGTTGTTCATCAGGGTTTTTCCAGCCTCCAGTCCGCCGGATAATTCAAAACTGATCATGGCTCCGGGACCACGCATCTGTTTCTTTCCCAGTTCATATTGAGGATGAGAAGGAAGCCCTGGATATTTGAGTTTCGTGACTTTGGGGTGCTTTTCCAGCCATGAGGCGACCTTGATACAGTTCTCCTGCGCCCTGTCGATCCGGATAGCCAGTGTTTTCAACCCTCTCCGGGCCAGATAAGCCTGGTGTGGATCCATATTGCAGCCCATGATGATCATGGTGCTGCGGAGGGCCTTATAGTCAACTTCCCTTTTAGCCACGATGATGCCTCCGACGATATCTGCATGACCGTTGATGAATTTTGTCATCGAATGTAACACAATATCCGCGCCCAAATCCAATGGACTTTGCAGGTATGGACTGCAGAAGGTATTATCCACACAAACCGGAATGCCCTTCTCGTGAGCAATGGCAGATATGGCGCTTATATCCGCAATGGTCATGGTCGGATTGGCCGGCGTTTCCAGGTAGATAAGTTTGGTGTTGGCTTGAATGGATTCTTTCAGCAGATCAAGATCAGAAGTATCTATAAATGTGGCCTCAACGCCAAAACGTTTCAGGATTGTCTCCAGCACCACCCGGGAAGGGCCGTAAACCGCTTCATGACTTACAATGTGGCTTCCTGCACCCAGATAGGTCATATATACGGTGGTTACTGCGCCCATTCCGGATGAGGTGCCGATGCCGCCAAAGCCATTCTCCAGCAGGGCAACGGTCTTTTCCAGGTCTTCAATGGTGGGGTTGCCTATCCTTGTGTAGATGTATCCCGAACTTTTTCCCGAAAAGCACTGGGCGCCATGGTCTGCACTTTCAAATGCAAAGGTGGAGGTTTGATAAATAGGGGTAACCGCACTCCCCAGCGGATCTTTACTGCCGGTTCCGTGTACAAGTTTGGAGTTGAATCCGGATTTTTGATGATCCATTTCAGCTTTTTGATTGTCTTGCAAAGGTATGAAAAGGATTCACATTGATTGAAGGTCAATATTTACGTCATGAAAAAATACTATTTTTGCGCATCCATATTCGATCCGATGAAAAGTAATTGTGCCCTGATCTTTCTGTTCATTCTCTCCATACAGAGATTACTTGCCGGCAATGATACAAGTTTACTCGATTCCGTTTACTATTCCCGCTGGGACTCGATCGCCCAACACTGGGAGAAGGAACAGGTCCAGATTAACTCCTATGATGCCCAACGGGTGCATATTCATTCGTTATACAAAAACTGGCAGGAAAACACGCAACAATATGTCAACTATCGACAGACCGGTTATTCCTATTTACCTGGTGGCGAGATGAGCGAATCTGTCACACAGGAGTGGAACGGCAATGCCTGAGTGAATTACCAGAAATGCATCTATACGTACAACGGCGCTGGATTGGAGGAAACAACCACCTATTTCAACTGGCAGTCGGGCTCGTGGGTGTATTACCTTCAGTATCTTTACACTTACGACAACCAGAACTACCTCACTTATACCCTCGAGAAGTTATGGAATATCGGCACCGGCAGTTGGGATAAC
>Ga0194126_10007412_pt1 | contig 15288 bp, 18 predicted proteins | sample TA2KigC150mmetaG_FD_148641 | JGI IMG/M metagenome (GOLD analysis project Ga0194126, IMG submission 148641) | Freshwater microbial communities from Lake Tanganyika, Tanzania - TA2015035 Kigoma Deep Cast 150m | ecosystem: Environmental > Aquatic > Freshwater > Lake | place: Tanzania: Lake... | reverse complement strand
CAAAGGCTTAATGCTTCTTCCATAACAGATGAATCACCGATAACTATCGGGGCACAATGATTTCTGACTTCAGGAGAACTGAGCGCTTTTAGGATTATCTCCGGACCTATCCCTCCCGGGTCTCCCATGGTTATAGCAAGTTTCTTCATACCACGTTCATAATTATTAACACCCTTAAAATACAAGAATTACTAAATGGACTTATTTTTTATCAGTAGCTTTTTGAATGGATTCTCCGGCACTTTCGATATCCTGTCCTACTCCATGAATTGTGTGGCAGCCTGCTAATACTGTTAAATAGATAATGATTAAGACTGCTAAAATTAATTTTTTCACCATATCGCAACTCCTTTACGCTTATTTATTATTATTCGACATATTTACTATTTTAACAAATTTATTCAGGAAGCTTACATGAAGGAAGCAACGCCAACTTTACTCCCCAATTATTTTTACTAATACCCTTTTCTTCCGTCTGCCGTCGAATTCACCGTAAAATATCTGTTCCCATGGTCCGAAGTCGAGTTTCCCATTTGTGACAGCGACCACAACCTCCCTGCCCATGATCTGGCGCTTCATATGGGCATCGGCATTATCCTCTCCGACGTTATGACGGTATTGAGAAACCGGTTCATGGGGCGCGAGTTTCTCAAGCCAGACATCATAATCATGGTGAAGTCCTGATTCATCGTCGTTTATAAAAACAGATGCGGTTATATGCATGGCATTGACAAGAATTAGACCCTCCTTAATATCACTCTCCCTGAGACATTTCTCAATCTCCGGCGTGATATTTATAAAGGCCCTGCGGGTCGGGGCATGAAACCAGAGTTCTTTACGATAGCTCCTCATAGAATTTTTACTTTTCTCCTTCTATATCCCAAAAGAATAAAATCATCCTTTTCCTTTTCTTCTATCTTTTTTATGCCGAGTTCAAAAAGAATTTTTCTTTCTTCCTCATCTCTTTTAACAGTCTTCCTGTATCTTTTGAGTCCCATTTTATCCCTGAGCACAAGAAATTCTACCGGTGATATATCTTCATACTTTTTTCTTCTAATCTTCATTTCTCGACCTTTGTCTTACATTCAATAAGCTCTGATAGTGTATTATTTTCAGGCAAAACCGCCCTTTTTTTAAGATAAGACCAGTCTAATTCTTGAGCGTATTTTTTCATAAGAAGTTCTACCATTTCACAGTCTATAGCCGATTTCCAGTATTTACATGCATTAAGACGGTCCATTATTAAATCTTCTATGCTAATAATTCTGCATGTAAGGCCTTCGCCTAATTCAACAATTTCAATAGGAGCGTCTTCTCCGACCAAAACCGATGCAGGAGCTTCAACCGCTATCTTCAGTTCATTGTTGAGCCAGTATCTTCCCTGCTGTTCAAATCCAATATCTTTCAAAATAATATTTAAATCTTCTCTATTCGCATAAGCCAAATCAATGTCAGCGGTAAAATAAACTTCTCTTGTGTAATAAGACAGCGCACAGCCTCCTATTATAATCGGAGCCTCTTTACCTTTCTGTTCAAGAAGACTTGTAATGAGCCCGACCATCAGAAGTTGCCTTTTCAATGGCGATTCGGTTTTCTTTATTATTTCAAGCAGTTCTGGTATATTCATACTCTAAATAATACCAGCTATAATATTTTCCTACAAGGTATCTTGCGAAAAATACATTCAATTTATTAATATATAGCTTAACCTAATTCTAAGGAGGTTCAGTTTGAAAGAAGGTATTCATCCGGCATATAATGAAACGGTGGTTGTCTGTGCCTGCGGTGAGAAATTCACAACAAGGTCAACAAGGCAGCAGATCCAGGTAGATATCTGCTCTAAGTGTCATCCTTTTTTCACAGGGAAACAGAAGATCGTTGACGCTGAAGGAAGAGTAGAGAAGTTCAAGAGAAAGTACGCAAAGGCTGAAGCTGCGCGCGCCAAAAAGTAAATACGCTAACAGGGAATAAGTCGTTAGTCTATTGTTTCATGGCTAACGGCTTTTTTTTGATAACGAGATAAAAGAAAGGCGATTAACCACAGAGCACACAGAGTAAAAACTACACCTCGTAGAATCAATACGATATCCTTACATCTTCTGCCCGGTGAACTCATTGTTTTTACTCAATGAATACTATATTACCTGATCTTTCCTCTGTGTTCTCTGTGGTTTAGAATTTGATATGAAAAACGTAGGCGGACAGGCAGTTATTGAAGGCGTCATGATGAAGGGCAAAAAGGGCTGGACAGTTGCTGTCCGGGGCCCTAAAGGGGAAATCCACGTAAAAAAGGAGGAGCTCTCAGAACTTCCGAAGATTCTGCGTCTCCCCATACTAAGGGGTTTTATTGCCCTGTTTCACGCTATGTTTATCGGCATTAAGGCGATTGAGTTTTCGGCAAACAAGGCGTATGAAGAGGAAGGAGGGAAACCTTTAAGTCCTGTTGCGATCACCGCTACCATCGGTTTATCCATTATTTTAGGGATAACCCTTTTTATACTCCTTCCCCTGTATGCAACAAAACTCCTCGGATCTGTATTTGCGTCTGTAGCAACAAGCTCATTCATGTTCAATCTTGTTGACGGCATCATCAGGGTATTCATTTTTCTGCTCTATATTATTGCAATCGGCACATGGAAAGAAATGAGGAGGATATTCGAGTACCACGGCGCTGAGCACAAAGTAATCCATGCTTATGAGAATGAGAGAGAGCTGACGTTAAAGAATATAAAAGATTACAGCCCCCTGCACCCACGCTGCGGAACGAGTTTTCTTCTTATTGTTATGGTCATAAGTATTTTTACATTTTCATTTATTCCGCAGTCATGGTCGTTCATTTATAAATTCCTTTCAAGGCTCGTCCTCATTCCCTTGATTGCAGGCCTCTCATATGAATTTCTCAAACTCTCTGCAAAGATGAAACATAATCGGATTATGCATCTATTAATACAGCCCGGGTTACTTTTGCAGCGGCTCACAACAAGAGAGCCTGACGAAGCACAGATCGAGGTAGCTATCAAAGCGCTCGAAGAAGTTCTTGTACTTGAGGACGCAGATGTTTGAGAAACTTAAAACCATAGAAAACAAATATGAAGAATTGACGAGACTGCTGATGGAGCCGGAGATCTTCTCAAAACCCTCTGAACTCCAGAAATACTCAAAAGAACAGTCTGATCTTCTGCCGCTTGTCGGGAAGATAAGGGAATACAACAAGCTCCTCTCTGATATTGAAGGCGCGGAAGATATCCTGAAAAGCGGCGACGTAGAACTGCGTGAACTTGCAGAGGCAGAACTTCATGAACTCAGAGAGAAAAAAATCAGGATAGAAGAAGAACTCAGGCTCATGCTGCTTCCAAAAGATCCCCGTGATGAAAAGAATGTAATACTTGAGATACGGGCAGGCACCGGCGGTGAAGAAGCTGCCCTCTTTGCAGCAGAGCTCCTCCGCATGTATATGAAATACGCTGAACAAAGAAGATGGAAGGTTGAGACAATTGATCTTAACTCAACAGGCATTGGGGGGATCAAGGAAGTAATAATTTCAATATTGGGCAAAAACGCATACAGCAGGCTCAAGTATGAAAGCGGCGTTCACAGAGTTCAACGGGTGCCTGTCACAGAAGCCTCCGGAAGGATTCATACATCTGCAGCAACAGTTGCTGTCCTGCCCGAAGCCCAGGAGGTTGACATTAAGGTTGAAGAAAAAGATCTCAGAGTAGATACCTTCTGCTCCTCAGGTCCCGGTGGACAGGGGGTTAACACCACATATTCTGCCGTCAGGATTGTCCATGTCCCTACAGGACTGGTTGTCCAGTGCCAGGACGAACGCTCACAGATCAAGAACAGGGAAAAAGCCATGAAGGTTCTCCGTTCAAGGCTTTATGAAATCGAGATGGAAAGGCAGGAAAAAGAGAGGGCGTCAGATAGGAAATCACAGGTAGGTTCAGGAGACAGGAGTGAAAAGATAAGGACATACAATTTCCCTCAGAACCGCGTTACTGACCACAGGATCGGCTTTACACTTCATAAACTTGACCGCGTGCTTGAGGGAGACATTGATGAGATACTGGAAAGCCTGATTGCCCATTACCAGACTGAAAGGCTCAAGGAACTATGATCAAACTATTTATACAAATTGATGTTTATGAAATTTTTATTTACTTTTTATTATAGAAGTATGTTATCCTATTCAATGCAAAAATTACTTATAATTCTTCTCCTGGCAACTACAGCCATAATCTCAAATATTCCCTACGTCTTTGGCGCAGAAGAGAGCGCGAAGATAACAAATGAAGATGCGCAAAATGCACTAAAGGACGTAATCCCTGATGTAAAGATTATCGAGGTTCGTCCGGCAAAGATCCAGGGATTATGGGAGATAGCGGTAGAAGCGAAAGGACAGAAAGGGGTTATCTATCTTGATTCCTCCAGAAATTTCGCTGTTTTTGGCTCTATTATAGACTTGAAGACAAAAACAAATTTGACACAGGAGAGGACCAGCGAACTAAATAAAGTTGATGTATCAACAATTCCACTGGATGACGCACTTGTCGTAGGAGAGAAGGATGCGAAGTATCGTGTCATTGTCTTCGATGACCCTGACTGACCCTACTGTGAAAAACTTCATCAGGAGATGAAGAAGGTCATAGAGAAGAGAAAAGATATTGCCTTTTTTATAAAAATGTATCCGCTGCCAATGCACAAAGGTGCATATGAGAAATCTAAAACAATAGTATGTGAAAAATCCCTCGCCCTCCTTGAGGATGCATTTGCAAAGAAAACCCTTCCTGCGCCAAAGTGTCAGACAACTGCACTTGATGACAATATAAAACTTGCTGAAAAACTTGGCATAAGAGGCACCCCTGCAATGATTCTTCCGAATGGCCTTGTTATCCCCGGTTACAAAGATGCCGATTCCATCATAGCACTAATCGATAAATCTCCTTAGTTATTTCTCCGCCTTTTTACATTCAAGATTCATTAGACTGAAAAAACCGCTTTTAATATCCCCTCCATAATACTTAAGCATAAGATAATTATTATTTATACTGTTTACATGAATTTACACTTATCAGAAAAAGAATGATGAAAGCTGCGTATCCTTCCAACATGCCAATTTATATCAAAAAAAACTTTCGATAAAAATATCCAAACAGATAACTTAACTAAAAATATTGCTTTACATTTAAATTTTATTCTATATAATAAAATTAGCATATGCTAATTTTATTAAGATATTAAACAATGTTTCTGAAAAGGAGGGGTTATGCATCATTTTAGTGAAATATCAGGCATGGGTTGGCTTCCCGACTATCCGGATTTCAGGGATTACACAGAGGAGCATAAAGAGATCAATAAAGTACTTGTACCAACACGCGTTCTGAAAGCTGGTGTAAAGATTCCAGCATCACAGGATTTAAGGGCCTGGTGCTCGCCTATAGAGGATCAGGGTTCTCTTGGTTCCTGCACTGCCCATGCAGGTGTTGGAGTGGTGGAATACTATGAGAAGAGAGCATTCGGAAAACACATTGATGCGTCACGCCTCTTCCTTTATAAGGTAAGCCGTAACCTCTCGCATTGGACCGGGGATACAGGTGCATTTCTTAGAAACACAATGGGCGGGTTAGTTCTTTTTGGCGTCCCTCCGGAAGAATACTGGCCCTATGTAATAGCTGATTTCGATAAGGAACCGACTGCATTCTGTTATGCCTTTGCGCAAAACTACCAGACTATAAAATATTACAGGCATGATCCTCCTGCAACACCACCTGATGTCTTGCTGACCAGAATAAAGACATACCTTGCAGCAGGCCATCCCTCTATGTTTGGTTTCACTGTCTATAGTTCCATAGCTCAGGCTGATAAGGCAGGAAGGATTCCCTATCCATGTAAAGGTGAAAAGATAGAGGGCGGACACGCGATTATTGCAGTTGGATACGATGATAAGATGAAAATCAAAAATATAGGCAAATGCGGGTTTGAAACAACAGGCGCACTCCTTATAAGAAACTCATGGGGAACAGGATGGGGAGACGCCGGCTACGGCTGGCTTCCCTATGAATATGTTCTGAAAGGACTTGCCGAAGACTTCTGGTCGATATTAAAGAAGGAGTGGGTAGATACGGGAGTGTTTAAGGTTTAAATCGGTGTGGAAGATACCATGCACATCACACTGAAAAGGTTCTGAAGTATAAATAATTGGGAGATTTTAACGTAATCGTATATGGCAAGGGCAAAGAAAGGGAATTCATTTAATAATACTTTTTGAAAATAGTCTTTGGTGGAAGTGCAGCAAAGAATATATAGAATTATAGGCATCTTTTGAAAATAAATTGTATGACTTCTAACTGAGAGGAAAGAATATGAGGATAGACATACATTGTCATGCCACTGGCAAGGGAACTGATATACGCAAGGTCGACAAAGAAGTCTATTTTAATGCAGAGGACAATCAGCACTGGTTTACGAGGATTCTCTATAACCTGCTTGAAGATGACCTGGTGAGGATGGAAGCTGATTTGAATAATGACCGTACAATTTCAACAGATGAATATTTCGGATTTATTCATAAATTGCTGCTTACGTCTGAAGAAATTGATGGGATCATTCTTTTCGCCCTTGATGCGGTCTATTCACCAAGGACAGGAGATCTCGATGAACGTAAAACAGACTTGTGGATTTCAAACAGGTTTCTATCAGGGAAAGTTAAGGAGTTGAATAGGCGGCTGCAGGATGAAGGATCAGCCAAAAGGTTTTTCTTTGGAGCATCGGTAAGCCCTAATAGAAAAGACTGGGAATCAGAGCTCGAATATGTACTTAACCAGACTGAAGCAGTCCTTGTTAAGCTCATCCCTTCAACGCAGCACATAAAACTGAAAGATGATAGACATAAAGATTTTTACAATGCATTGACTGAAAATAATATGCCTTTACTCTGTCACGTCGGCCCCGAATATTCCTTCCCCGAAGGGATACGGAACAAACATCTTGATCATTATAGGAATCTCGAAAAGCCTCTTGAGTGCGGCGTAATTGTTATTGCGGCACATTGTGCTTCACCTGTCTTCCCTGTGTTTGACCGGAATGTAATGAAGGATTTTCACAGATTTATGGAAGATTACAATACTGACAACAATATAAGGCTCTGGGCGGATACCTCTGCATTGTCATTATCAACAAGACTCCCCTATATCCAGGAGATTGTGGAAACATTCCCATCTGAGTGGCTTGTGCACGGCACTGATTTCCCTATCCCCATCGACAATTGGCCGCATCTTCCACTGGTTACCCATGATATTACACTCGAGGAATATATAAAGATATGCAAGACAAAAAATCCTTTTGACAAAGATGTGAGAATAAAGCGGGCACACGGTTTTTCCCAACTGATACTGGAGAATACTGAAAAAGTCATCCGATTGAAAAAATAATGATCCGGGCAAAAGGGACAGCTGACTTTTATTTAACTTCATGTTTCCTTACATAAACTTTCCTCAGTTCTTCTGCTGCAAGCAACAGAATGCTGAAGGGAATAAGAATCAGCCATACATCCGGACCTAAAGGAGCTGTTCCGAAAATCCTGTTTCCAAAGGGATGGTAGACGATAAACATCTGAAGCAGGAGTTCAGCCATGATACCATAGAATATAAGCCTGTTTGAAAATATTCCGATGCTGAAAACAGATTCTTTTGATGAACGGCAAGCAAAAACATTCGCTGTCTGAGTAATTATTATTGCGGTAAAACATGCAGTTGTTGCCTGGAGATAAAGCATGTCATTTGGATGGAGCATTACTCCCCATATCCATCCGCCATTATTCAAAACCCAGAAAAATCCGAACATACATGCGATAGCCTCTATCGGACCAAGAAACAGGTATGCCCTTGTGATAACAGGCATATCTAACAGCTTCTCCCCGAGTTTTCTCGGGGGCTTTTTCATTACCCCGGGTGTTGGCTTCTCTGCGCCAAGCGCAAGCGCAGGAAGCATATCAGTACCGAGGTCTACTGCAAGTATCTGGATTATTGTCAGAGGAAGCGGGATTTTAAATAGGATATAAGCAAGATAGGGCACTGCCTCCGGTATATTCGATGCAAAGATATAGGTGATGAATTTTCTTATATTCTCATATACTGTTCTGCCCTCCTCAACTGCATTGACAATAGTCGCAAAATTGTCGTCAAGGAGAATCATGTCCGAGGCCTCTTTTGCCACATCAGCGCCTGACATTCCCATTGCTATGCCGATATCTGCCTTCTTGAGCGCAGGTGCATCATTCACACCATCACCTGTTACAGCAACAATCTCACCTTCATCTTTTAAGATCGAGACTATCCTCATTTTATCTTTCGGCGTCATCCGTGCAAATATGACTTCTTTTTCCAGGAGTTTTGCTCTCAATTCAGTATCACTCATCTGATTGAATCCATGTCCTTCAACGACAACAGGGGCGCCTTTAATAAGACCTATTTCCCTTGCAATTGAACCCGCAGTCCTGCTCCCGTCTCCGGTAATCATGATTACTTTTATCCCTGCTTCAGTGCATTTTTTTATTGCTTCAGGAACTTCCGGCCTTGGAGGGTCTTCAAGGCCGATCAACCCGGCAAAGACCATGTTATTTTCAATGTCTGCCCCCTTAACCATGCTTATATTATTAATGCTTTCTATCTCTCTGAAAGCAAATGAGAGCACCCTCAGTCCCATATCCATCATTGCATGAGATGCATCAATAACATTTTTTCTGAGGTCTTCGTCCGCAGGCGCTTTTTCTCCGTTCATCAGCAAGTGACTGCATAAAGGCAAAAGCCCTTCTGTAGCCCCCTTTGTAAAAACAAATACTTTCCCTTCGATCAGGTTAACTGTCGTCATCCGTTTCCGCTCTGAATCAAACGGAATCTCTTTTATCCGTTCCGACTTTAAATCCCCAAGGGCTTCCCTCACAGCTTTAAGAAGCGCAACTTCAGTCGGCTCGCCCTTATATTGCCCGTCCATAAATCGTGCGTTGTTGCAATGAGAGGCTATTCTTAAGAGTTCATATATTTTATCCTTATATAAATATAAATCTTTTACATCAACTATCTTGTCATTGACCCATAATTTTGTTACAGCCATTTTATTCTGTGTAAGTGTGCCTGTCTTATCTGTGCAGATGACGGTTACAGCGCCGAGTGTCTCAACAGACGTAAGCGTTTTTATTAACGCCTTTCTCTTCGCCATCCTCTGACTTCCCATTGCAAGAGAGAGCGTCATTGTGGGAAGCATGCCTTCAGGGATAAGGGCAACTGTTATTCCGATAGCAAATATAAAATTGTCCCAGAAATTTCTGCCTATTAAAAAACCGAGGACAAAAAATGTCAGACCAACTGCTGAAGCTATTGTGGCAACAAGTCTCGTAGCTCTTGTAATCTCTTTCTGGAGAGGGCTTCTCCCTGCCTCAACAGCGCTTGTTAAGTGAGCGATACGGCCAAACTCCGTAGTCATCCCTGTTGCAAATGCTACTGCCTTTCCCGAGCCACTGATAACCGTTGTCCCTGCAAAAAGGATATTCGCACTTTCGATAAGTTCACCATCAAAAGCCCTTGGATCCCGCAACACCGGTTCGGATTCACCTGTGAGAGGTGCATTATTCACCTTTAATTCAGAGGCGTCTATAAGTCTCGAATCTGCAGGAATCTTATCCCCTTCATTCAAGAGAAAAACATCGCCAGGGACAACTTCTCTTGCGTGAATCTCTTTTTCATTTCCGTCCCTGAAAACCTTTACATAAAAAGGCAACATCTTCTTGAGAGCTTCAACCGCTTTTTCAGCACGGTTTTCCTGAATAAAAGTAAAAACCGCATTTATAAATATAACCGCTATGATTGCAAAACCGAGGGTAAACATACTTTCCCCGGGATGGAGATAGTCTGATAAAAAACTCAAGGCAGCGGCAATCCATAGGAGGATGGCCAGGAAATGAATGAATTGAGATACAAGCTTTAAATAAAGAGGCTTTTTTCTGACATCCTTTATTTCATTAAGACCATACTCATTTAGACGTCTCTGAGCGTCTTCATGAGATAGACCTTTATCTGAAGTAACAAGAGTTCTTAAAACTTCTGCTTCTGACAGGCTCTGTATTTTCACAGATGTTCGAGTCTTGGTTTAAGTATTATCAGATTCGATGGAGTTTCCCGGAGGACTTCTTCAACAGGATTGCCGCTTACAATGCTTCTCAAAAGAGTCCGTTCGCTTGCTCCCATTATAATTAGATCATTTCGTTTATGGGCAGCTTCTATGGTTATAGATCTTGAAACAGCGCCATACCCTGTCTTTTTCTCATGGCGTATTTGATACCTGTATAAGCATTCGGTGAACTGTTCTATATCTCTCGGGATTCGCTTGTCTCTCTGTGCAGGTTTCAGGTGAATCTCTCCATGGAAAAAGCTTGTTATAGGATTTGATAAGTGGAAAAGCGTTACTGAGGCATTGAACACCTCTGCAAGCCTTGCTGCAAAGCACCCTCTTTCTTCAAGATGAGTCATTTGCCCCCTCAACGGCACAAGAATATTTTTGGGATGTGTCCTTGCCATGCGGACTATCCTTGCCATTGCCACAGAACACGGCAGTTTAAGCATGAACTCTCTTGCAAGTGTTTTTGTAAAATACCTTTTCTCAATATCCTCTCTTCTTGTAGCTGTAAAAACAATATCAATTCTGCCTTTCCTCACAATATCACTTATTTTTTCGAATGGACTTCCCTTTTCAGTTATACTTTCGACCTCAATGTCCTGTTCCTGAGCATCCATGAAGAGCCTCTCAAGCGCATTCTCAGCATGTCTGAATGCGTCTCTGTTCAGTTTATCTTCAGCAACAAATACCAGTGAAAGCTTGGCCTGGCTGGATTTCGCAAGGGCTGTGGCATACCTCGCTGCTATCTCTGAATTGGTAAACTCGTTCACCGCAGCAAGGATCCTTTTGTACATAGCTAAAGTATAGCGTTGATACTATTACATCTCAAGTAAATAAAAGCTCTAACTCTTATTTCCGTTGTCATTCCCGCTTGTCGGGAATCTTTCTTGGCCTTATCACCTCATAATAAAAAGGATTCCGAACAAGTCGGAATGACGGAAAATCGAAATGACAGGAAATGGTTTTCAAACGAAATGTTACAATAATTTATGTTTGACAGGTCCTGCAGGAACCTTCTCGTCAGAGGGGTAAACTGGATTGGGGATGGGGTTATGACGCTCCCGGCATTAACGGCTTTGAGAAAGGCGCTGCCGGAGACAAAAATCTCTATCCTCTTAAAACCATGGGTAGCTCCTGTTTTTGAGAATAATCCGAATATTGATGAAATTATTCTCTATGATGATAAACACAAAGGGATTATCGGAAAGCTGAAACTCTCAAGGATGTTGAACAAAAAGGATTTTTGCAGTGCTATCCTGTTACAGAATGCCTTTGATGCCGCCCTGATTACATTTCTTGCGGGGATAAAGAACCGTTTTGGATATAACAGTGATGGCAGAGGCTTTCTTTTAACATCTGCACTGCCGCTGCCTCATACTAAAGATACGACACATCAAATTTATTACTACCTGAACCTTGTTGAGCAGTTAGGATTAAAAGCAGACTATTCAGAACCATACATCTTCCTTAAGCCTGAAGAGAGATTGCATGCGCGGGAAATGTTAAACCACATGCGGAAACCAATATTAGCGGTTAACCCTGGCGCTACATATGGCTCGGCAAAGAGATGGTTTCCTGACAGGTTTGCCGAAATTGCAAACTGGTTTATAAGTGATACAGGTGGAAGTGCGATTATTTTTGGTGGAAAGACAGAAGTCGATATCGCAGATGAGATATACAAAAAAGTGATACCCGGCTTCCGGACACCGGACTCACTCCTAAGCCTGGCTGGAAAGACATCCCTCAGAGAGCTTATTTCTCTGGCTTCAGAATGTGATGTCTTTGTCACAAATGATTCAGGACCAATGCATATTGCATACGCAGTCAGAACACCTCTGATAGCAATATTCGGGTCAACCGATCCTGTATTAACAGGTCCGCCTCCCGGAGTTGATGGGAATAACTACATAGTAATAAAGCCTGATCTCTCATGCAGTCCATGTTTTGAGCGCTCATGTAAAACAAATGACCTGAGATGCATGTATGCGATAACATCAGATGAAGTTTATTATGATATTAAAAAGATACTGCCTAATAACCCTGCAGTATTTTTTGACAGAGACGGGACATTAAATCATGATACGGGATATATCAATACAATGGATGATTTTCATATTTTCACGGACATTGATAACGTGAGACTTCTGAAAGAAAAAGGATTTAAAGTGATCGGCATCAGCAACCAGTCAGGTATTGCACGGGGTATCGTTAATGAAGCATTCGTAAAAGAAGCCAATTCCATATTCATGCAAAGGTTTGGCTTTGATGATTTCTATTACTGCCCGCATCATCCTGATGAACATTGCCCGTGCAGGAAACCTGAGCCAGAGATGCTTCTCAGAGCAAGGGCTCAACATGGAATCAACCTGAGAAAATCATACATAGTTGGCGACAAAGAAGCTGACTTGCTCCTTGCTAAGGCTGTCGGTGCAAAAGGCATACTGGTTCAGACAGGAGAATTGAAAGAATCAGAGGATGCTGATTTTACTGCGAAGAATCTTACAGAGGCAGTCAATTGGATAATAAAGCAAAAATAACTCTTTCAAGCAATCCCCGAAAAATACTCATTGTCAAACCAAGCTCTCTCGGTGATGTCATACACAGCCTTCCCTTTCTGAATGCAGTGAAAAACTGTTTTCCAAAATCTGAGATACACTGGGTTATTGCAAAAGGGCTTGAAGGCATTCTTGAAAGCCATCCAATGATCAACAAGCTATGGGTAATCGATAAAGACTCCTGGAAAAACATTCAGAATGTAAAGAGCACAATCCGGGAAATCAAAGCGTTGTTTAGAAATTTAAAACAGGGGAAATATGACCTTGTAGTCGATCTTCAGGGTCTTCTCAGAAGTGGTGTCATTACCGCTGCTACCGGCGCTCCGGTAAGAATTGGGTTTAGGGAGGCAAGAGAAGGAAGCAGCGTTTTCTATACCCATAAAGTTGAAGGTGGAAAGAATATCCATGCCGTCGACAGATATCTGAAAATCGCTGAATCTTTAGGATGCAATATCGCAGATATCTCTTTCCCGTTTCCTCCTTTTGACTCTTCTTTATCCTTCATCCCTCATCTCTCATCTTTAAAAGACTATATCGTCATAGTCCCCGGCGCACGATGGAAGACAAAAATATGGCCTGCAGAAAAGTTCGGCAAACTTGCTTCTTTTCTTCCTCTCAAATCAATTATTGTCGGGAGCAAAAGTGATAAAGCTATTGCTGATGAAATCGCTTCTCTGTCAGGCGGCAGGGCTATATCATTAACAGGCAAAACAAATCTCAGAGAACTGATAGCCGTAATTCGCAGGGCGAATTTTATCGTCAGCAATGACTCAGGTCCGATGCATATAGCTGCAGCGCTTGGTATTCCTGTCTTCGCTATCTTCGGGCCGACAGATCCGGTGAGAACAGGTCCCTATGGGCAAGGGCATACAGTTATTCAGGAAAATCTTGCCTGTGTCCCTTGTTTCAAAAATACCTGTGATGATTTGAAATGCATGAAGGATTTATCCGTCGAAAAGGTACAGGGAATCATTAAGTCAGGTTATAAGATTATTAAGGCAGAATAAAATCTTCTTTTGCGGGCGTTATGCTTTCTTTGCCGGAAAATTCATCTCTCTTATTAACCTTTTTCTCTCATGTTCGATCACTTTAAGAAATTTTACAGCCTTCTTAAGTGCGCCTTCTGCCTCTTTTTTATCAATGGATTCAAAATCACCATAATCAACGTCTGTTCTCAGAGACAACAGGTTTTTAAAATCCTTTATAATATTTTCCGGAAGTAATTTTGTTTTAATAAAATGAAGGGAAAGCATTGTCTTAACGCCTTCATGCTGCACAGGGTCTATACCCTTGAGGATCAGCAAAGACCTGGCTGAGTGCAGAGCTGCATAATAACTCCTGTTTATTGATGTTTTGAATAATCCTGATTTTAAAGTGTCTGAAGCATCCGAAAGCATATCCTTGCCTTTTTCAGCTCTTATATCGGATAATGCTATTTTTTCTTCAGCGCTAAGCTCTACCATAAATAAAAACTCCCTCTTTTTTAATATTCTGATAAAATGGCGTGTTAAATCTCTTTTCTTTTTCGAAAGTCTCCATTTGTTTGATAACAGCAGAAAATGATACCCCTGTTTTATTCTCTTCCTTGCCGAATATATCATTCACATCCATAATAATATCCAACGTCCTGTTTTTTACAACAACAAGCACATCAAAGTCGGACTCCCCGGTAAAATCCCCTCTTACCCTTGAACCGAATACTGCTACAGTAACGAGGTTATTACCTAAAAGTTTCTGCAACTTTCTTGCTGCCCTGTCAATTGCTTTTCTTTCAATATCGAACATTCCTATCCTCAGTAATTTTATTTTATCATAATATAATATTCTGTATTCTGCTTTTCTCACCTCTGAACTCCAAATCTTTCTGAAGATGGCGGTGCCTGGAATAATTTTATTGACTTTGCAGACAGACTTCTTACTGTGAATAAAGATTAGGGTTTTTTGACGCCTTCTCGCGCAATGGCGATCTTTCCCGTTCTAACGAATTCCTTGATACCCATTGGTTTGAAAAGCTCAATGATCGCCTCTATTTTCTTTTCATCACCGGTGATCTCAACAGTATATGTCTTCTGGCTTGAATCTACGACCCTGCCCCTGAATATCTCGGTAATCCTGAGAACCTCTGCCTTATCCTGCTGCCTCGGTGCAACTTTAATCAGGACCATCTCTCTTTCAACATGGTCAAGTTCGGTTATATCAACAACCTTTATGACGTCAATAAGCTTATTGAGCTGCTTTGTTATCTGTTCTATTATCTGGTCATCGCCGCTCGTAACAATTGTCATGTTTGATATCAGAGGATCAATTGTCTCACCAACTGAAAGGCTCTCAATGTTATATCCTCTGCCGCTGAAAAGCCCGGATATCCGGGAAAGGACGCCAAATTTATTTTCTACAAGGAGCGATATTGTATGTCTCATCTATTTCACCGCCTTTAGTTTCTTTTCTTCCTTCTCTTTCTTCTCCTCAAAGAGCATCTGATCGATCGGCGCGCCCGCAGGCACCATAGGGTAAACTTTTTCCTTCCAGTAAACAACAAAATCCATAAATACTGTCTTCTTTA
>Ga0194126_10007408_pt1 | contig 15293 bp, 14 predicted proteins | sample TA2KigC150mmetaG_FD_148641 | JGI IMG/M metagenome (GOLD analysis project Ga0194126, IMG submission 148641) | Freshwater microbial communities from Lake Tanganyika, Tanzania - TA2015035 Kigoma Deep Cast 150m | ecosystem: Environmental > Aquatic > Freshwater > Lake | place: Tanzania: Lake... | reverse complement strand
CACCTGTGTTTCGAATGCCATGCGAATGGCCTTCTTGGCTTCGCGGATATTCTTGGGATTATGCAGACTGCGGCGGACGATGTAGCTGGCGCCATCCTGCGAAGCCAGCAGTTCGCTGGCGCGAATGGGATACCCCATCTGTTCCACGTCGCGTCCATTGGGCGAAGAAGTGGTCTTCATACCGGGGAGGGTTGTGGGCGCCATCTGACCGCCGGTCATGCCGAAATTGGCGTTATTAATGAAAATAACCGTGATATTCTCGCCGCGGCCGGCTGCTGCCACGATCTCTCCAGTGCCAATGGAGATCATGTCTCCATCGCCCTGGTAGGAAAGTACCAGTCGGTCAGGTCGAACGCGCTTGATCCCGGTCGCCATCGCCGGAGCGCGCCCATGAGGCGCTTCCACAAAGTCGAAATTGAAGTAGTTATAGGCGAAAACCGAGCAACCAACCGGTGCGACACCGATGGTTTTGCCGGCCATGTCCATCTCATCCAGCACTTCTGCGATCAACCGATGGGCGACGCCATGCGTGCATCCGGGGCAGTAATGAGTATTGATATCCACCAGCATCTCAGGACGCTGATAAACGACTTCCATACCCTTTATATCGAGTGTTGCCATTTCTTGCTCCTTTATCCCATCAATTCGGCCATACGGTCAAGCCACAGATCGCGTGGGTGAATGTCTGGATCTGGATGGCTGTCCATCACACGGTTGATTTCGTCGGTGATCTCATTCGGGAAGGGCATCACGCCTCCCATGCGGCCATAAAATTCCACATTGGTGCGACCTTTGGCTTCCTTCAGCACATCATCCAGCATCATGCCTGAATTCATCTCTACCACCAGGATGCTATCTACCTGTTCAGCCACTTGCCGTACGGCCTTATAAGGGAATGGCGCCAGGCTGATCGGACGCAAGAGTCCAACGGGAATGCCTTTGGCGCGTGCAGCACGCACAGCCGAGAGGGCAATGCGGCCGGCGGAACCGAAGCCGATGATGGCGATCTTCGCATCATCCATAAAGTATTCCTTAAAGCGAACCTCATTTCTTTCGATCTCCTGCCAGGTCCTCATCAGCCGGTAATTGGTCCTCTCCTCATCTTCAGGTTTGAGGTAAATGGAGGTGAGTACGTTGCGATCCTCGCCGAAACCGCCGGTGACTGCCCATTCGGGATAATCCTTGCGGACTTCCAGCATGGGCGGCATCTCGACCGCTTCCATCATCTGGCCGATCGTGCCATCGATCATCACCACGCCGATGGTTTTGTATTTTTCGGCGAGATCAAACATTCCATACACAGTGTCCACGGTCTCCTGGACGCTAGCAGGCGCAAGCACGATGGGATGATAATCCCCATGCCCGCCGCCGTGAACCATTTGGTTGTAATCGCCCTGCGATGGTGCAATGTTGCCCAGACCTGGACCACCACGGACGACATCTACCAACACCATCGGTACTTCTGTACCGGCGATGTAAGAGAGACCTTCCATCATCAAACTGGTTCCGGGGCTGGAGGTGGAGGTCATCACCCGCACACCAGCGCAAGCTGCGCCATAGACCATGTTGATCGCGCCAAGTTCGCTTTCAGCCTGCAAGAAAACGCGGCCGAGTTCGGGCATACGATGTGACATGTATTCAAGGGCTTCTGTCTGTGGAGTGATCGGGTAGCCAAAAAATGCTTTTAATCCAGCGCGAACCGCTGCTTCAGCGAATGCCTGGTTTCCTTCCCATAATTCTCTCGTCATGGTTTTCTCCTTATCCTATGCAGCCCGCTTCTCACGGTAAACAGTGATTGCGGCTTCCGGACAAACCAAAGCGCAAATGGTGCATCCAGTGCAACCGTCCTTGGCCAAATATGCGGGGTGGAAACCTTTAGGGGTAATCACCTCCATGTTCAAGGCGATCACATGCTGCGGGCAAGACTCTATGCAGAGTTCGCAGGCTTTACACAGGTTTTCATCAACAACTATGGTACCTTTCAAGGGCATATCAGCTCCTTACAACTATGTCGTTAATTGGATAAAATTGGTACAAAATACTGGGTTATTTTACTATAAGCGCCTGATTGTCATAAGTGTCAGGTATCATCCCAAATCTCTACATGTATCCCGAGCCAAAATAGACTTTGGATATAATCAAAACTCCGAAAAATGAAAAGAGCAATGAAACCTAATCCGATTTTGATAACCTGTACCTTTTTGATATTGCTCTCCGCTTGCACGCCTCAAATTCTTAATAACACGGTTTCAGTTACAGACGAAAAGACAGAGAATAAAGTTGCATCAAATGATGAAGGGTTAAGCAATAAAGCATCTGTGGATAGCCTGGATGGGGCATCTTCGAATGATTTTTCGCTGCCGGAAAAACTTGAAGAAATCGGTTTGGAAAATGCAGAACAAATAGAATTGCTGGCAAGCATTTATCCCAAAACACTGCCTTACCTGGAGGTTTCACCCGATGGCAGATTCTATGCCAAAGGAGTACCCGGAAAACTGACAGTTTTCGAAGTTCAAACTGGAAGCCAAGTCTCGCTGTTTGAGGTTGAATTCCCCAACTGCACATATGGTTCTGAGCAATATTTCCATTTCAACCAGGACGGATCATTTATTGCCGTTATCACTAGAACTTCAATCCAGGTTCTGCAAACAGGCGGCGGTTTAATCTTTGAGAATCCCCTCTCCAGGACGTTTGATCATCGCTTCCCATCCTGTGGGTTTGATCTTCCGCAAGTCGCACTGTCTCCGGATGGGAAGTTGCTGGCTGTTTCTGGAATAGACTATTCAGGGGCTGAACCAACCCGATTTTTTCGTGTGGTGGATATCCTAGCGAATAAAGTCCTGTATGAATGGAATAGGAAGAATGATACGCTGCATGGCGATCTTTCCGGTTTCTTTGGATTGGGTTTTTCAAATGATGGTTTGTTTATCCAGACCTTTGATCCGCGACGGTTTATTTTGACAAGAGGCAATCTAAATGAAGCATTTCGGTTTTGGTCTGTCAATACGTGGGAAGAGGTAACAAACTCCAATGTTTTGCGAGCATCATTTAATAACGGAGAGCTGCTTTTCCCCCTATCATATTCTGATCAAGTGACCTTCAACGACAAGCTGACCGGAGAGATTTTGGCAGAAATTTCAGCGAAGGGATGCAACTGGGATTTTCCATGTGAGGCGGCTTTTTCCGATGACGGAACGAAGGCACTGCTTCTTTCGCGCGAAAAACATCAAACCCAATTTAGCGGTCAGTTGTTTTTCCGAAAGATTGAGGTTTTGGATCTGGATAAAGAAGAGATGATCCATTCAGCCCCCGGTTTATACCGGAACCTGGAAAGCCTCCGTGTAACAGATGTCGGTGAATTGATCATTTCACAATCAATGGATTCATATTTGGATGATGAGCAGATTTGGCAGGTGTCATCAGACCTATTCCAGGGATTACAGAAAAATCGAGAGGGAGAGATCAATTTCACACCCAACCGCATCGGAAGTGAAATAACTTCGGAATGCCCATTCTGCAGTACTTGTAATTTAAGGCCGGATTTAAACGAAATGTCATGCCGAACTGGTATTGAAGGATCACACGGTTGGTATTCGATACGCTTGATTGACAACGATTATTGGCTGGTTAAGCATAACCCGGACGGAGATGGCCCGGTTGGGAAGCTGAGTCTGCAGCCATCAGGTGATCCTGAAAAACTGCGGTTGAGATTGTTGAATTATTCAGAGGAATCCCGGACAGCCTTCTATTGCCTGGATATGGATTTCCGCCCTCAAAAATGCGTGATCGATGATCTTGCAAGCAGTCGTTTGGTGGAAGAATTTAAGGACATTTCATTTTTACGCGTGTCCCCAGACGGGAACTTCGTTACTTTTATTGATGCCTCCCCAAACACCCTCTTTATTTTTGACCTCAAAAAACAAAAAATTTCGCGCAGGTCACACTATCAGGCTAAGGCATCTATCACCAACCCTGTCTTTTCTGATGATGGGCGGACCTTGTATTATCTTGTAGAAACTCTTAATCGTAAGGGTGATTATTCCGTTGAGATCCTGGATATGCTTGAACAGAAGGTTATTAAACGATTCTCGCCTGATGCTGATATAAATTTACCGGTTGCATTGGCTATCAATCGGAATGAGAATCTTATCGCTGTGGCGAACAGAAACGGAGATTTTGTGTTGGTCTCATTGGACAATCCGAAGATTTCGTTCGAATTTGAAACCAGCCAAAATCAGTTGGTTGGGATCGCATTTGGGTTGAATGATCAAGTATTAGTGATTTTGGATCAGATGGGAAGGTTTTATCTCTGGGGAATCATAGACTGAAAAAGACCTTTCATCATGTAGCAGTATAATGTTTCGGTTCGGAATTGGGGAATGGTCCCATAAAACCGAATGAATTAAGGATGAGAAAGTAACTACTGAACTGCTTAGCTTAGCCACGTTTGGAAATCGATGGAAGAGATCGATGAAAAAGAGAATATTTATTGTCTATTTAATAAACATCCTGCTTGTTGTGTTAACAAGTTGCATGCCTGCACCCAGCGGATCCGGATTAGAGGCTGAATCGACTTTTTCCACGCCAACAATTGCTGAAATCGTGACTGAAGAACCGATGCCAACCGCCACAGTCGAACCTGAGCCGACACCTGAAGAATCAACGAGAATTGGCACTGATGGCATGGAGTTGGTCCTGATCCCTGGCGGAGAGTTCATTATGGGTTGGCGGGGAGTAGACGCAACCATTAAGAATGGGCCTGGACCCACTGCGGATTTTATGGAATTTCCCATGGTTGTCGATGAATTCTGGATCGATAAATATGAAGTTACCAATCGGCAATACAAGATTTGCGTTGATGCGGGAGGGTGCAGGCCGTTTCATCAGAATAACATAACTCCATACGGGTTGGATTATTTCACCGATCCCACCTATGACAATTACCCAGTGATCAATGTATCCTGGTATATGGCTCGGGATTACTGCAAATGGGTCGGTCGTCGATTATTGACAGAAGCTGAATGGGAGCGGGCGGCTCGGGGTGATGACGGCCGCAAATATCCCTGGGGTGATGAGCCATATGCCGAGAACCTGGCGAATATTTGCGACAAAGATTGCCCATCATCCGTGCGGGGAGAACATGGAAATCCTAATTTCGATGATGGATTCGCAGGCCCGGCACCTGTTGGAAGTTACCCTGATGGAGCGAGCCCTTATGGAGTAATGGATATGGCGGGTAATGTCTGGGAATGGACCGCTTCCGTAGCTGATCCCTATCCTTATGATGCCGAAGATGGGCGTGAATCCCAATACAATATCGAAGATGGTTCTAAATGGCCGGAACGGATTTTACGGGGCGGACCATGGAACGGCGGTTATGCATACCTTCGGTCCAGTTACCGATATCGGGCAGTGGCGATCTATTGGAATATGAATATGGGAATACGCTGTGCCCAATCGAAGTAATACTACAGCCTAGGCAATCGACAATTAAAAAAACCGCTGAACTGTGTTTCACACTTGTCAGCGGTTTTTTAACGTTTACACAAAAGACTAAACCAGGTCGATCGCGGCGCCGGCTTCTTCCAGTTTCTTCTTGGCGTCCTGGGCGGCTTCTTTGCCAACCTGGGTGAGAACCTTGGAACCAGCGGTTTCGGCCATGTTCTTGGCTTCCACCAGGCCGAGGTTCGTGAGCTGGCGGATCACTTTGATGACGTCGATTTTCTTGGGGCCGGTTTCTTTGAGGACCACGTCGAATTCGGTTTTCTCTTCGACCTCTTCGGCTGCGCCAGCGGGAGCTCCACCAACGGCTGCAACAGCCACGGGAGCTGCAGCGGATACACCCCACTGCTCTTCGAGGGTCTTGACCAATTCAGCGGCTTCCAATACGGTCAGCTTGCTGAGTTCTTCTGCTAATTTATTTAAATCTGCCATTTTAATTCTCCTAAAAATAATTAATTGATATGGGTATTAGCCAGCGGCTTCTGCCGGGCTTTTTTCTGAGTACGATTTGAGAACTGCTGCAACCATCCGGGCTGGCTCTTTGATCGTGCGTACCAGCTGAGTAGCGGGCGTTGAAATGAGCGCAAGCAGCTGCGCGCGCATCTGAGGCATCGCAGGCAGCTTCGCCAGTGTCTGAACTTCAGCCGCGGAAAGGGGGGCGCCATCCATATATCCGCCTTTGATGGCGAACATGTCGGTGGACCCGGCTTTATCGATGATCTTTGCCATGGCAGGCGCGTCTTCAAACGCAACAGCCACCATGGAGGATTGGTCAAAGAGTCCGGTATCCTCAAAGCCAGCGTTCTTCAATGCGATATTCATCAATGTGTTCTTAACTACATGGAACTCACCGCCGGTTTCGCGACCTTGAGCCCTGAGCGCATCGATGTCTTTCATCGCCATTTTCTGGTATGAAAGTACAAAGGCCGCCTTGCTTTCTTTCAGCCATTTCTCGTATGTATCTACGAGCGCTTTCTTTTCCTGTTTTGTAAAGGCCAAGAGTATTACCTCCTTTCAAAAAATAATAAAAAATTGTCTTTGCCGGAAGTCAGGCAAAGACAATGATTTTACAGAACCAAGTTCTATCGTAGTCTCCACCTGGGCTGGATATTAAGCCTTTCGGCACCGGCTGTCTTGGGTGTAATTGACGAACGCGATTATATCATGTTTAAGCGGACCGATCCAAGGCGAGCGCCTGGTTCGGATCGAGTTTGACGCCTGGCCCCATGGTTGAAGTCAAGGTGATCTTCTTAAGATAAGTTCCTTTAGCCGCGGGTGGTTTGGCTTTGCGGATGGCGCTCATCAGGGTGGCCAGGTTGTCATAAAGTTTATCGACATCAAATGATACTTTGCCGATGTTCACATGAATGTTGGCTGTTTTATCCAGGCGGAACTCTACACGCCCGGCCTTGGATTCATTTATGGCTCGTCCCAGATCTTCGGCGGGGACAACGGTGCCTGCCTTGGGGTTCGGCATCAAACCGCGCGGACCCAAAACCTTGCCCAGGCGGCCTGCTTTGCCCATCATATCCGGGGTTGCGATAGCGACGTCAAAGTCAGCCCAGCCGCCTTCGATCTTCTTGATCCATTCATCATCATCAGCGACAAATTCCGCGCCAGCATCCTTGGCGTTCTTGGCGCCTTCGCCCTGGGCGAAAACAAGCACGCGGATGGTCTTGCCAAGGCCGTGAGGCAGGATCACCACGTCACGAAGCTGTTGGTCTGCCTGGCGGGGATCCAGACCCATGCGCATGTGGATCTCAACAGATGCGTCAAAATTTGTGTAGGATGTCTCTTTAACTAACTCCAGGGCTTCCTTGGGTTCGTAGAATTTCTGGAGGTCTACTTTTTCAACTGCTGCTAAATATTTCTTTCCGTGTTTTGCCATTTCATCTCCTTGTGGTGGTGGCGGGCGATTATCGCCCTCCCACGAAGTACCTATTTCTGTACGGTAATGCCCATATTGCGGGCGGTACCCTCGATCTGGCGCATGGCGCCTTCTTCGTCAATCGCGTTCATGTCCTTCATTTTGATCTTGGCAATCTCACGAAGCTGGTCACGGGTGACGGTGCCGATTTTATTTCGATTGGGAATATCAGAACCTTTTTCCACACCGGCGGCTTTCTTCAGCAGTTCCGCGGTTGGCGGCGACTTAAGGATAAAGGTGAAAGAGCCATCCTGGTAGACGGTGATTTCCGCGGGAATGATCTCGCCCATTTTGTTCTGAGTACGGGCGTTGTATTCCTTGCAGAACTGCATAATATTGATGCCGTGGCCAGCCAATGCCGGACCGATCGGGGGCGCCGGATTAGCCTTACCGGCAGGGACGTTCAGCTTTACAACTGCTTTTACTTTTTTTGCCATTCTAATTACTCCTTCAGTGGTTTTAGCGGGTGAAAAGGGTCACCCTCCCACAATCCTCCTTGCGGAGGTTGTTCACGCTTTTTCTACCTGCAGGAAATCCAATTCTACAGGAGTTTCACGGCCAAAGAAATTGACCATCACGGTCACTTTGGCGCGGTCCATATCAATTTCAGCCACCGTTCCACGGAAATCGTTGAACGGTCCATCGATCACACGTATGCGCTCGCCGGGTTTGAAGGTTACCTTCACGTGCGGCGCTTCCGCTTCCATCCTACGCAGGATCTGCGATACCTCTTCCGGTCTAAGCGGGGTGGGTTCGTTGCCCATGCCTACAAAACCGGTTACACCGGGTGTATTGCGCACGACATACCAGGATTCTTCAGTCAAAATCATATTGACCAGGACATAGCCTGGGAACACATGCCGCTCGATGGAACGGCGTTTCCCTTCGCGAACTTCAATCTCTTCCTGGGTCGGGATGACCACATCGAAGATCTTGTCCTTCATGCCCATGGTTTCAATACGCTGCTCAAGATTGTGGCGAACCTTGTTCTCGTATCCGGAATAACAATGGATGACAAACCAGGAGCGATCATCATCCACTTCCGGCTGTTCAACCGGTACATTCGTCTCGGCAGCCGGAATTTCCGCGGGTATATCTGAGGGCTTATCCCCGATCAAATCGCCACTTTCCATTTCTTCTGAGGTTAAATCGGCAGATTCAGGTTCAGGATATGCCAACTCATCGGCAGGCTCTTCCTGCATTCCGTTTTCCAGTCCGTTTAACTCTTCTTCATTTGCCATTTTTATCCCTTACTTCAGGCAGATTAAATACCTAATTATGCAAGCACCCAGGCGATCAAGCGTGTGAATGCGAAATCCAGAAGCCCGAGCAGAGCGCTCATGGCTAACATGACGACGATCACAACTTTGGTCAAGCGCCAAGCCTCCTGGGGTGTCGGCCAGGTCACTTTGTGAAGCTCACCCAGTGTCTCACGCCACCAGCGGGTGAGGGCATTTGGTTTCTTCGTAACAATTTTCTTTTTTTCAGGCATTTTCATCTCCTGTTTTCTGTCTAAAACGACGCCCTGGTATTGGCGTCGCATTTTCTAAGCAGGCCAGGCAGGAATCGAACCCACAACCTCCTGTTTTGGAGACAGGCGCTCTGCCAATTGAGCTACTGGCCTTTAAACTGCGCAGGTGCTTCCTCTATTTCCGCACCCGCGCTGTTTTCTCCTTCTTACTTCGTTTCGCGGTGCAGGGTGTGAGTCCTGCAGCGAGGACAATACTTTTGCATCTCCAGCCGGTTCGGATCATTCCGCCGGTTCTTCTCTGATGTGTAATTTCGTTCTTTACAATCAGAACATGCCAGCGTGATCACCGGTCGGATACCTTTTTTACCAGCCATTTAACCTTAACCTCAGTCGCTTGTATTCAGCGATTTCCTATGCAATGATTTTGGTAATAACGCCCGCGCCCACGGTCAGGCCGCCTTCGCGGATAGCGAACTGCGAACCCTGTTCCAGCGCCACGGGGATGATCAACTCAACCGACATGACCACATTGTCACCCGGCATGACCATTTCCACATTCTCGGGCAGGGCAATGTTGCCGGTCACATCCATGGTGCGGATGTAGAACTGCGGCCGGTAGCCGGTGAAGAAAGGTTTGTGGCGTCCGCCCTCATCGCGCTTGAGCACGTACACCTGCGCTTCGAACTTGGTGTGCGGGGTGATGCTCTTGGGGGCAGCGATGACCATGCCGCGCTCCACATCAGTGCGCTCCACGCCGCGCAGCAGCAGGCCGGCATTATCGCCCGCCATGCCTTCGTTGAGGATCTTGTGGAACATTTCAACGCCGGTTACCACGGTGGGCATGCTCTTCTCGCGCAGGCCGACGATCTCGACATTGTCACCTACTTTGATCTGTCCGCGGTCGATACGGCCGGTCACCACGGTGCCGCGGCCTTTGATGGAGAAGACGTCTTCCACCGGCATCATGAAGGGTTTATCCACTTCACGCTTGGGTTCGGGGAAGTAGCTGTCGATGGTGTCCATCAGCTCCTGGATACAGGCATATTCCGGCGCACTGGCGTCGGTGGAGGTGCTCTCCAGGGCCTTCAGCGCGCTGCCGCGCACGATCGGGATGTCGTCGCCGGGGAACTTGTAGCTGGAAAGCATTTCGCGCAGTTCCAGTTCCACCAGTTCCAGCAGTTCGGGATCATCCATCACGTCCACTTTGTTGAGGAAGACCACGATATTGGGGACTTCCACCTGGTGGGCCAGCAGCACGTGCTCGCGGGTCTGCGGCATGGGGCCGTCCGGGGCGGAAACCACCAGAATGGCGCCATCCACCTGGGCTGCGCCGGTGATCATGTTCTTGATATAGTCGCGGTGTCCGGGCATGTCGACGTGCGCGTAGTGGCGCTTGTCGGTCTCATACTCGACGTGCGCAATGTTGATGGTGATACCGCGCGCTTTTTCTTCCGGCGCGTTGTCGATGGTGTCGAAGGCGCGGAATTCGCCGTGGCCTTTCAGGGCGTTGAATTTGGTGATCGCCGCGGTCAGCGTGGTCTTGCCGTGGTCAATATGACCCATGGTGCCCACGTTCATGTGCGGTTTGGTTCGTTCAAAAACCTCTTTTGCCATTTTTTCTTTCTCCTAATATATTGATGATAATGTCTTCGTACGGTCTGAGCCCTCAATGGGATTTGAACCCATGACCCCGTTCTTACCAAGAACGTGCTCTACCGACTGAGCTATGAGGGCTTGCTGGCCCGTATTCCCGGTAACCGGGTTTGCGGCTTTTCAGCCAGTGGGCGGTGAAGGATTCGAACCTCCGAAGTCTTCTGACAACTGATTTACAGTCAGTCCCCTTTGGCCGCTTGGGTAACCGCCCAAAAATGCCAGTTGCAGGCATGCAAGCGAGCCGGACTATCGTCCTGACCCACTTGCTCGGTCGCAACTGAGCCGACGACGGGAATCGAACCCGTAACCTACCACTTACAAGGCGGTTGCTCTGCCGTTTGAGCTACGTCGGCAAGTTAAATAGACAATTTAAGGTACAGCCATCCGATTATACCAAATGGCTCTTTACCGGACAAGGTAAAGATTCTACCATAATGCCCCCAAATAACAAGGGAAGCGGGATTTTAGTAAGGGGCTAACTAATTTACCGCGTGTTATAATCAATTTTCAAGATTCGCAGTTATTCAATTTCGGGAGGCAGAGAGAATGGACGTTATAACCGCCAATTTGAAAAGATGTGTACTTTTAACCGCTAGCGGCAGAATTGACAGCGGAACTGCGCCAAAGTTGCAGAGTGTGATCAATGAGGTCACTGATGAGGGCAATTATAAGCTGGTGCTTGATCTCAGCGATGTGGATTTTATCTCCAGTGCGGGTCTATGGGTGCTGGTGAATGCCCAGAAGAAGTGCAAGCGCTTTAATCGCGGTGAACTTGTGCTTACCGGCCTGCAGAATCGAATTCATGACGCCCTGGATCTGGCTGGTTTTATCCCGTATTTTAAGATTTTTGAAGATACAACTCAGGCGGTCGGTTCTTTTTAGCATCATCCGATATGATCACAGTTTCATTTCCCGGGCGTTTCTCCAGCCTGGACCGTATTCGCAATTTCTATTCTACGGCTGCCCGTCAGGCAGGTTTGGAAGAGAAGGCTGTCAATCAAGTGGAATTAGCCGTGGATGAAGCTGCCTCTAACATTATTCAGCATGCGTATGGCGGTGAGAATAAAGGAGATATCGAGTGCTCATACAGCATAGATTCCTCTGGTTTGCTGGTCATCATGCGTGATTTCGGAAAATCGTTCAATCCAGAGGTTGTCAAGCAGCCCGACTTAGAATCGGATGTTTGCTGCCGCGAAGAGGGGGGACTGGGGCTGCATTTTATGCATTCTTTGATGGATTCCGTGGAATTTTCTTTCAATGCGCATGGAGGAAATCTGTTGACCATGACCAAGCGTTTGGGCGGAAAGCAGGAGAAGCACCGCATTTCCAAAGGGGCTTGACCTTGGAAGTGTCGCCATTCTGGTCCACAAATGACGGTTGGCGGTTACTTCATCATATCGCCGACGAACTTCTTTCCCTGCCTGATCTTAAGAGTCAGGTTGTATATATTCAAAATGAATTGACCAAACTTGTTGGTCAGCCGGTCAAGCTGTTTTTGACCGAAGAATATAAACCCCTTCCGCATGAATCCATTCAAAGTGAAGAACCGGTTCAACCTGTTATTTCCTATGTAAAAGATTTCATTGATGAGGGTGATTTTTGGTCAGGCAACGAACATGACCAGCTGGTTGTGAAAATTCCTTTGAAAAACCAGAATAGCATGGTGGGTTATCTTCATTTTGAATTCCCACGAGAGACTGAGCTGGAAAGTATCCCCAGCGATTTTCTCATCAGCTTCTGCGGGTATCTTGCCATGGTTTTCGAGCTTTCGCGGTTGGATAAATTAAAGGATTGGCGGCTGGAGCAGCTTTCGCTTGTGCGCAGGGTGAACAGCGAATTGGTCAAACTGCGTGATCCGCATAGACTATATGAACGTGTGGTCGATCTGATCCAATCCTCATTTCAATTTTATTTCGTCGCTTTATATACTTTGGACGAATCCACAAATAAGGTAATATTCCGCTCAAGCGCTGGCAAGTCACTGGATAAAAAACAGCTCTTGGATTTGGCCAAAACGGATGGGATTTCTTTAGGAGAAGGCTTCATCGGGCGCTGCGCGGAAAGCCAAAAAGAGATCTATTCAGCCGATGTTCATCAGGATGATGAATACCGATTGGTGAGTGGATTAAAGGAGGGACAATTCGAGCTTTGCCTTCCACTGGCCATTGGCGATAAGACCCTGGGGGTGCTTGAGATTCTCAGCGATCGGATCGCCCGATTTCATGAAAATGACATCCTGGTTTTGCGAATTCTGGCAGATAATGTCGCGTTGGCGATACAGATCAGCGGTTTGATCGATGAGCTGCTGGAACAGACCTGGCTTTCCACGATGATGCTGCAGGTCAGCGAGGCTTCACAGCGAGTGGAAAGTGTTGAGGACCTGATCAATGAGGTTGCGCGGACGGTACCTCTTCTCATCGGAGTTCAAAAATGCGGAATTTTCCTCAGAGATGAGCGAAGTGATGAATTTCTTTTAAGCGCCCAATATGGATTTGAGAAGAATGAAGAGGCGGGTCTGGCAATGCTGCCATATTCTGAAGATGGGAATGCCTTATTTGATCGGCTTATTGCAGAAAAGACGATCTTACCGTTTGTGAATGAACTTATGGCAAAAGAGAAGAACCAACGAACTGGGAGAGACCGCTGCTGTGGATTAATACCTCTGATCGCCCACGATCACGTGTTCGGCGCTATGGTGGTGGATGATCTGGGCGGATCAAAATACGATGATCACTCGGTCACAAAAGGCGCAGCACTGCTCGCCGTAGGACGTCAAACTGCCCTGGCCATTGAGAATTTGAGACTGGAAGAGTCCAGGGAAAACGAAGCATATGTCAACGCGATTTTGCTTCAGGTGGCTGAGATGGTGGCTGCGACCTCCGGCCTGAATGAGACAATTGAGAACATTATCAGCTTTTTGCCCCTGGTCGTTGGTGTCGATACAGCTTTTATTTATTTACTGGATGATTCCGGAAAGCGTTTTCACCTGAATGCCAATTTAAGCTACCATTGGAAGACACAACTCGGCCGACTGCAAAGTTCTATAAAGCAAACCCCATGGAATCCGATGACGAAAATCATGGATTCTGAAAAGCATTTCTTCTTTAATATCGCGACTCGCTCTTTGGAAGAATGGACGGATGTCCGGATGCAAGATTCACTGGATGAAAAAACTGTCGCCGAGTTTGCAGAACCACTTCTGATGGTCTTTCCATTATTCATTATTCATGACCGATTCGGACTGCTGTACGTCATGGAATCGGAAAAGGGATATGAATACCGTGAGAAGAAAGCGGAGATCATTGCCGGCATTGCCCGTCATTTATCCCTTGCCATCCAGGGTGACCGGCTGAAAAAAGATATGATCGATCAGGAAATAGTTCAACAGGAATTCCAACTGGCGCGTGAGATCCAACAAAATTTCCTGCCGGACACTCTTCCGTTGTTGAACGGCTGGGAGGTGAACGCGAGCTGGCAACCTGCACAACAAGTGGGCGGTGATTTTTATGATGCATTTAAATTAGACGATGAGCGCATTGGATTAGTGATTGCGGATGTATCCGATAAAGGCTTTCCGGCAGCTTTGTATATGACGGTTGCGCGGACATTGATTCACGCGGAAGCGTTGGAAGGTGATACGCCTGCGGAAACCTTACGGCGGGTGAACCGGCTCCTGATGTTAAATTCGCAACAGGGGTTGTTTGTCACCAGCCTCTATGCGATCGCCAACACGCAAACCGGAGACCTGGTTTACTCCAATGCCGGGCACAACCAGCCACTTTGGCTGCGAAAATCGCGCGGCAAGGTGGAATGGCTGGAGAAGGGTGGCATGCCATTGGGCGTAACGGAATCGCTGGATCTGTCGGATGTGCTTGTGCAAGTGAAAAAAGGGGATAGTCTGCTTTTCTATACCGACGGCGTCACGGATACCCAGTCAGCGGATGGCACGATGTTCGGTGAGGAGCGCTTGTTTAATTTGCTGAATGTGTACAAGGATATGCCTTACCCGTCGCTGATCGAATCTGTGGACGGCAAACTATCGGAATTTCGTGGAGATACGCCTCCCTCAGATGATCTGACCTTGCTATCTCTACAGCGCAAAGATTAATACATTTGTCATTAGGCTTTAGTTGTAGGGCGGTCACAAAGTACCATGCGAAGTGTGGTATTCCTAACCGCCCCATTGAAATTGCCGCACAAGAATGTGCGACCTACCTTTGACAATCCTTGGGTAGGGCGGTCATTCTTGACCGCCTGTTTTCTCATATATTGTTATTCGAAATTCATTCGAAAAACTGCAGGGGAAATATCCGGAGCACCCCAATTTTCGGGATAATATCCATTTTCCACCCATTCATGAAAACTGGATAAATGCCATTCCATGGGATCCTTTACAAAACCATGTTTAACCGGATTCTAATGGATGTATTCCAGGTGATTAATCAGGTCTATTTCATTTCTAATGACATGGTCCCAATATCTTGGCTGCCAAAGATTTAACGACCCAGAAACATTATTCTTATTCTTGAAATTTCGAGTGAAATTCCCCTTAACGGTTTTCACAATTTTTGAAAAATCCTGTTCTTTAATTTCCAATAACCAATGAAAATGATCTGGTAAGAGAACTTGAGCAAGAAGCTTAAATTGATGGATTTCACGGGAGTTTCTTATAGTTGTATAAAAAATCTCTTGGTTTTCCTTTTCATTATAAAGCGGTTTTCTTCCATAGGTAATCGAAGT
>Ga0194126_10007401_pt1 | contig 15302 bp, 13 predicted proteins | sample TA2KigC150mmetaG_FD_148641 | JGI IMG/M metagenome (GOLD analysis project Ga0194126, IMG submission 148641) | Freshwater microbial communities from Lake Tanganyika, Tanzania - TA2015035 Kigoma Deep Cast 150m | ecosystem: Environmental > Aquatic > Freshwater > Lake | place: Tanzania: Lake... | reverse complement strand
GCATCACATTAAAAGCCAAAATCTTTATAACAGCCGCGCATACGATTTGCCGCGGAGCAAAATAGTGTGCTTGCGCCCTCGAACAAGGGCTTTTATTTTTACTCGGAACAAACTTCACGGATTCAGGTCCATATCAAATTTAAAATGCTGAATTGCATTTCGAAGGTTACGACATTCCTTCAATGCCTCCTCATCTTTTTTTGTTATATTTATATTACCAATAGATGCAAGTCTGGAGATCGCCTTATCAACAGCAACAGTACGGGCGCTTAGAAATGGATATTTATCGATGTTTTCCCAAACCAACGCTGGATTAATTAAATGGAGTCTTTCTTTTAATAATAGCTCAGCGCAATGGAATACACTTAATATTGCCTGTTTGTATCTATTGGGAATAATAGTGTCTGGCCATGCCAATAATTGCACAGCATGCTTTAGGGAATCTTGCGCATTATTCACTAAATCAAAATGAATTGGTTTCAATAGGGCACCTTTTCTATCGTCAAAAATAATTATAGAAAATCTTTGATTTCTATCCCGGAAGATTGAAAATCCACGCACCGAAAAACATTTTTTCTCACTTTATTTTATTAAACTCGCACCCATTCTCCAATCAAAGCCAAGTTCATTAAGTCGCCCAATGCGTTCTTTGCCTAATTTATTTTTCTTCCTCGCATATCTTTGAGTGTTAACCCATGAACCAAGTTGAATGTTCTTTGGCCATTTTGCAGGCACGTTACAGTTTCCGAATTGCTGACGATACTTTTTCAAATCACTGAACATCCTTTCCCAGTTATCCTCTAACGCGTCCCAGCAGAACCCCAAATGATTAAGCCTATGTATACGATCCACACTGAGCTTGTTTTGATTTTTCATCCTTCTTTGTGTGCTAACCCATGATCCAAGTTGAAGGTTGTCGGACCATCTTTTGGGAACGTTGGAGTTTCCATATTTTTCGTGGTATTTATTGAGCTCTTTGAACATCTTTTCCCAGTCGGCCTCAAGAGGATCCCAGACAAATCCCAACTCATCAAGGCGCTTGATTCTTTCCGGGCTGAGTTTGCCTTGCCTTTTCAACATTATTTGCTTCCGTACCCATATGCCAAGCGAAAGGTTGTCAGGCCATTTTAGTGTTACGTTTGAGTGCCCATATTTTTCATGAAACTTATTAAGGTCACTGAACATCTCTTGCCAGTTGGCCTCAAGGGGATCCCAGACAAATCCGATCGCATCAAGTCGTTGTAAGCGATCTGGACTCAAAATATTTTTCTCCTTGGACCGCCGCTGATTTACAACCCAGTGCCCAAGCTGAGGATTCTGTGCCCATTTTGCAGGGACCTTACAGTTACCGCATTCCAGCTGATAGCTTTTAAGCGCAGTAAACATATTTTCCCAATATGAATCAAAGGGTTCCCATGCAAAACCGATTTCCTCAAGCTGATGAATGCGATCACTATCCAGGCTATTTTGTTTTTTTAACTGTCTTTGTGTGCTCACCCATCGCCCAAGTTTTTTATTTTTGCTCCGGTTAGCGGGTACATTGGTGTGCCCATATTGATTTTTGTATTCTTTAAGTTCATTAAACATTTCGTCCCAAGTTTCACCAATCGGATCCCATACAAAACCTATCGCATCAAGCATTTTGATACGCTCAGGGCTAAGCTTGTTTTTATACATCTTATCTTTTCTCCTCTCCGAAACCCATGACCCAAGCCGAGGATTATCCGGCCATCTTTTGGGAACGTTTGAGTGCCCATATTTTTCATGGAACTTATTGAGGACACTGAACATCTGTTGCCAGTCGGCTTCAAGCGGATCCCAGGCAAAGCCAAGTTCATCAAGTCGTTTGATTCGTTCGAGGCTGAGTTTGCCTTGTTTTTTTAATCTTCTTTGATTCTGTGCCCACATACCAAGCTGAAGATTGTCCGGCCATCTTTTGGGAATATTGGTATTACCGTACTGCTGTCGAAATTTAATCATTTCCCCAAACATTTCTTCCCATGCTGAATCAAAAGGTTCCCAAACAAACCCGATCTTCTCAAGCTGATTAATGCGTTCATCAGCAAGTCTGTTCTGTTTTTTTAACTGTCGCTGCGTTCTTACCCAACCCTCAAGTTTTTTATTTTTGCTCAATTTCGCGGGTACATTAGTATGCCCATATTGTTTTTTGTATTCTTTTAGCTCATTAAACATATCGTCCCAAGTTTCACCAAACGGATCCCATGGAAAACCAAGAGCATCAAGCATTTTGATTCGCTCTGGACTGAGATTATTTTGTTTTTTAGCCCGTCTTTGAGTACTAACCCATGTTCCAAGCTGAAGATTTTCGGGCCAATCTCTTGGCACATTACAGTGATTAAAACTCTCTTTAAATATTTTCAGTTCACCATATCGTTCATCCCATGTGGTTCCAAGGCGTTCAATACATTTTGTTGTAATTGATTCTCTTAGAAGATCAATCGACAATTTCTGTCCGAGGACTTCCACCTTTTTCCGAAACCGGAAATCATCATATCCTTTGCGTTTGCCATAGTCTTCCCTCATCTGCCGGATTGTCTCGGCCAACACATCGTCCTGCTCCTGCATGGCCTGAAGCACATCCCATACTTCTTCAAATTCAGCGCGGGCAAGGGCTTGTTCAAGCGTTTCACCTTTTTCATGTTCGACAAATAGCGGAATAAGAATATAGCCGCACTCCTTGCCCTCTTTCCTGCGCATGGCCCGGCCTGCGGCTTGCACAATATCTACTCTGCTGCGTTTGGGCGACATGAAGGCAACCATATCAACCGCCGGCACATCAACACCTTCGGTCAAGCAGCGGGCGTTTGATATGAGGGCCTTTGGCGCATCACGGAAGGCAGTCATAAACTCTTCGCGCCTTGAAGTTGGCATTTCGCCGTTGACATGGAAGGCTGTAAAATCAGAAAGGTGCGCTGTAATACCCTCGCTGCCCTGCCGCGTGAATGATTGTGCTGAAGCAACGGAGCGGTGGAAGGTAAATATTTTTGAAACGCCGTGTTTTTCTGCCGCCATCTGCAGGGCTAACTGATTTGCCACCTGCCTGGCTTTGACAGGATCGCCGCTAACAAGCACCTCGCCTTGGCTGAGCATTTTATTAGTGATCATCTCGGAAGTTACAACGGATATGATTACTTTGTAGTCGCAGACAATTTTGAGCCGCACTGCCTCGGCAAACGAGAGCTTGCTTGCCACAGGGCCGTACACCTCGGGCACATCCATGGAATAGACAAGTTTGCTGTCGCCTTCCTTGTCTTTCTGCTTCACATCATAATGCCGGGGCGTAGCCGTGAGGAACAACCTTTTCTGTATGGCCGATGGGCAGGTTCTTATCGCTGAGGGCAAAAGCAAACCCGGCGCCCTCTCTGCCTGCTGTCTTATGGGCTTCATCAAAAACGCCGAGGTCAAAGGGAGCGCTTGTGTCCAGGCCTTCTGCCACAACCCGCGCAGAATGGTAAGTTGAAAAGACGATTTTAACGCCATTAAAATCATCCTTAATGAATTTTTTTACCTCCAAGCTGTCGGTGGTTACCGGGAAATCAAGATCAGACTGCCGGACAATAAGCTCATCTGAATTTTTTTCAACCGTGGGATCTGAGCAGACGCAGAGGTAGGCAATATTGTTCCACCTTGTCTCGCCCAGCCATTGATGCAGAGTTTGCCGCAAAAGGGCAAGGGCCGGAACCAACACAAGGATAGTTTTTACACCCATGCTTTCTGCAACCCACAGAGCAAGCAGCGTTTTGCCCGAGCCGCAGGCCATAACCGTTGTGGCACGGTCATGAACGGCAAGGGCTTCAAGAATTTCTCTGAGAGCCTTAACCTGATGTGGCAGAGGGTCTTTTTTCTTTTTGGGAACAGGGGCTCCTGCAATCCAAGCCGCAATTGCTTCAAAGTCAGCAGGCTCAAGTCGATCAAGATCAGTGCCGCGAATACAGAAAAACCCGGAGCGCTCATTCATCAGGTCTGGCAGGTCGTCGCAGTTTGTGAATAGGACCCGCTCTGCCAAATAATCGGTAAGGCCCATGAAGGTTGAAAGTTCTGTCCAGGTAAGGGCCGGGCGGCTGGTTCGGAATTTGACCTGATATGCGCTGAACTGGCCGGAGCGTGTTTCAAAAACGCCATCTACCCCCATATCTGTTCCAGTATCAAGAAGATACTTTTGCTTTATGGGCAAGGGAATAGCATCAAAAGGCCAGACGTCTTGTGCCTGAACAATAGGCTGGGTGGCAAGGTATGCCTCGGCAAAGACTTCAAAGGCATCGCCCCGGTCTTTGGTGGTGGGCAAGGCTGCGATGCGGGATTCAAGTTCTTGAAAGGACTGTAGTTTGTTAAAAAGAGGCTGCTTTACAAAAGCACCAGCTTTTAAATGTTTGGGCGCGCTTATGCGGTTGCAAGGTCTAAAATTCACTATCCCTCCTTAAGGCCAGCAGGCTTTTCAGCAAGGGTGCGCCGTGCGCACCATAAAAATGCACCCGCACAACCGGCCCCCTACACCCAGTTTGCCACCTGTAAATGTGGCACCCTTTTGAATTCTTTCGCATTGTTGGTTACAAGCATTACGCCAAGGCTGAGGGCGTGGGCCGCAATCAGCATATCCATCGATCCTATCGGCGTGCCTTTACGCTCAAGCACAGCCCTGATGCGGCCGTAGACTTCGGCTGCCCGGTCGTCAAAGGGCATGATTTCAAAGGGGGCCAAAAACTCATCGAGGGCATCTCGATTTTTATCCGGCATCGCGCTTTTTTCAACACCATAGAGAAGTTCTGCGACCGTAATCGATGAAATGCCTATGTCGGACACGGCATGTTCCGCGAGCTTTTTGAGCACGCCCTGCGGTTTCTTTTTGATGATATAGATGCATATATCGGTGTCGAGCAGGCAGTGCATCACAGCCCCTTTCTGCTCTGTACCGGCGGCTGCTGACGGTCCGCCATGAAATCATCGGAGAATTTATCAAGGCTTGCGGCAAGGGACGCCCAGGGATTGTCCTTCGGGATGAGCACCACATTGCGGCCGATCCGCTTGATATAGACTTCCTCTCCGCTGAATTTGAACTCCCGCGGAAGCCGGACTGCCTGACTTTTGCCGTTGGTAAAGAGCTTGGCTGTATTCATACGCACCTCCATTAAGTCTATATCTTGGAATATATACTATTTTTGTTCTGCCGCAAGCTTTTTTTGCGGCGGAAAACTGTGGCCTCCCGGTTATTTCAATTCAAACCTGACCGGCACCTTGACCCACATGGCAACCGGGCGGCCGCCCTGTGTGCCCGGTTCGAACAGCCAGCCTTTAACCGCCTGGAGAGCCGCGCTGTCAAGGCTGCTGTGGCCACTTGATTCAAACAGCCACAGGTTTGAAACGCGGCCCTGCTCATCCACGTGCACGCTGAGTACGACCGTGCCCTGCTGGCCCCTTCGTCTGGCTGCCGCGGGATAGCGCGGCGGCGGATTGACTTTGTACAGGGGCACTGCTTCGCGTATAAGTGCCGCACCGCTGCTTTCCTTGGCTGAAATTTTGCTGTCGCGGGAGTCATCAGGAGCGGTTGCTGCTCCGGCATCGGCCATTTTCTCCGGCTGAGCGCGTGATGCGGCCTTGTTTTCTTCGGGCCGTATTGCACGGGGCCGCGCGGTTTTGCCAGGCCGCTTCGCAGGCGCCCTGGGCTTGTCCGGGGCAGCAATGTCGGGCGGCTTCACTGCCGCTTTGTGCGTGACCGCCGCAGGCGTTGACCAATTCAGGTAGGATAGTGTGATTGTTACAGGCCGGGGAATGGATGGCGGAACGGCTCCGCTCATGAACCAGCCCGATCCGATCCAGAACATTCCGGCGTGCAGCAGAATCGCGCAGGCGAACGCAAGTCCCAGGCGTTTCATCTAATCGGCACCTTCGGCCTGCAGGGAAATCCGGTGCAGGCCTGCCTGCCTGATTCGGTCAAGTACCCGGAACAGGGCCTGGTAGGACACATCCTTGTCAGCGAAAAGCAAAACCCCGGGATCGGCCTGTCCTCCGGCACGGGCTTCAAGGGCGCCGGTAAGCTCATCAAGCGCAATCGGCACCTTGTCCAGGCAGACAGTGCCGTCGCGCTGCATTGTCACGGACAGCACCGGGTTTTTTTCAATCTCTGCCGCAGCTGAGGCCGGCAGCGCCACGGGCAGGCCACGGTGCACGGCCATGGAAAGCGTTGCATAGATAAAGGCCGCCAGCAGGAGAAAGACGATATCGATAAGCGGGATCATTTCAATGCGGCTTTTACGTCGTGCAGGCAGCGCGACTTTCACAGGTCACCTCCGTCGCCCGTGCGGCGTGCCAGAACGATCTTTTCATACACGATCTCAAAACTGGTCGCGTACTTTTCGATCCTGCGCGCGGCCCGCTCGATCCGGGCGTTGAACATATTGTACGGGACAAGCGTGGCGATGGCTATGATCAGGCCGGCTGCCGTCGTAATCAGCGCCTCCGCGATGCCGGCGGTAACGGCCTGCGGCTGTTCAAGGCCCTGCGCGCCCAGCATGTTAAAGCTGTCGATAATGCCCGTGACGGTTCCCAGTATTCCCAGCAGCGGGGCAACCGTGATCATGGTGTCCAGCACGCCCATGAACCGGCCCATGCGCCCGATTTCCTCTGCGGAGGCCGATTCCATGGCCTTGCCCAGCGAATAGTCGCGGTGCAGGATGCCGCTGATAAGCACGCGGATAACGTAATTGCCTGAGCCCGCGGCCTTCAGTCGCACAGCTTCCCAGTCGCCCTGCCGGCACAGCTCCAGCACCTCGTCCAGCAGGGCCCGGCTGCGCGCCCGGTCAACGCCGATCCAGAAAATAAACCGTTCGATGATGACACTCAGGGATATCACAGAACACAGCAGCAGCGGATACATTACCGGTCCGCCTTTGATAAACATCTCTATCATAGCGCCTCCTTATCGCAGGCTGTTGAAAAACGCCCATCTGCGGCGTTGCGCTCGTTGTTCGTCACTGCGGCGTACAAAAAGTACGCCTCATTCCTCACAATTTCGCGCGCCTTGCATCTGTGCATTTTTGAACAGCCTGTATAAAAAATACTTTTTCAATAGCCTGCTACACTATCGACGTGCGCGGCCGGCCGGTTGCGGGGTTTGTATCTACCAGCACCGGGCAGTCATAGACCGCCTTGATGTTTGCAGTCGTAACAACATCCTCAGGCGCGCCGGTTGTGTAGACCGCGCCCTGCTTGAGCATAACAAGCCTGCTGCAGTACATGGCGGCCAGATCAATATCATGTGAAACCAGGGCGACCGTGAGACCCGTATCCCGGCTGAGTTCGGCAATCAGCCGGAAAATTTCGCGCTTGAATTTCAGGTCCAGAAACGAGGTGGGCTCATCCAGCAGCATGATGCGCGGCTCCTGGGCCAGTGCCCGGGCAATGAGCACCCGCTGGCGCTCTCCGCCTGAGAGCTCATGAATCGGCCTGTCTGCAAGTTCTGCGGCCTGCGTGGCTTCAAGGGCATGCAGGGCCGCGTCAATGTCCTTTTGGCCTTCAAACTGCAGGCGCTTCAGGTGGGGATAGCGGCCCATCAGCACAACTTCGAGTGCGGTGAACGCGAAGCGGAAATAGTTTTCCTGGGCAACCATGGCTATCTCGCGGGCCAGTTCAGGGCGGTTCAGCCCGCGAAGCGGCCGTCCATGCAGGAGGATTGCACCATCAGTGGGCGTCAGCAAACCGCCCATAATTTTCAGCAGCGTGCTTTTGCCTGATCCGTTCGGGCCGATGATACCCAGGATCTCAGCGTCCATCAGGCGCAGATCAACCCCCGTGAGCGCCGGCTGCTGCCCGTAACAAAAGCCGATAGTGTGAAGGCTCAGGACCGGCTCCACTGGCCACCCTTCTTTCTCAGCAGCAGGATAAAAAACGGCGCGCCCATAAAGGCCGTAACCACTCCGACCGGCAGCTCACCCGGAGAAACAAGCGTGCGCGCCAGGGTATCAGCCGCGATCAGAAAAATGGCTCCGCCCAGGGACGCCACGGGCATCAGCATCCGGTGATCGGCCCTGAAGGCCATGCGCGCCAGGTGCGGAACGATCAGGCCCACAAAGCCGATCAGGCCTGAGAAGGCAACCACCAGGCCCATCAGCAGCGAAACAAGCACCAGGCACGTTTTTTTTGCAGACCCGACATTCACGCCCAGCTGCGCGGCGATATCATCGCCGGTTGTAATGATGTTGAGCTCTTTGGACAGGCTGTACAGCCAGCAGAAGACCGCAAGCACGATCGGGGCAATGAACCCAAGCTGCCCGATCCTGGAGCGGGACAGATCGCCGTACAGCCAGAACAGCATGCTGTGAAGGCGCTCGTTGGCGGAGACGGAGATGAAAAACATGATCACGGCCGTGAAAAAAGCGTTGATGATCACGCCGGTGAGCAAAATCGTGGAAGACTCCATGCCCATGCGCTTCGCACCCAGGCTCATCACGAGATAGATGGTCAGCAGCGCTCCGGCAAACGAGAAGACCGGAACCCCGAAGCTGAACCCGAGGCCGCAGAAAATCGCCAGCACCGCGCCGAAGGCCGAGCCGCTGGAAACACCAAGGATAAAAGGATCAGCCAGCGGATTTCGCAAAATGGCCTGGAACACCACGCCGCCAAGAGCAAGCGAGAAGCCCGCAAGCCCGGCCAGAATGATGCGCGGCAGGCGGATTTTCAGCACGATCAGGCGCAGCGGGTCATCAGGGGGCAGCGAGCCCGTGATAATGCCGGCGATGTGGCTGAAGGACACATCCGCCGTGCCGGCAACAAGCGCAACGGCCATGGTAATGATCAGAACAACGACCATGATCAGGCAGACCACAACCACCCTGCCGGGTGTAATAATCGCCTGTGCGTGCCTGGAAACCATTACAATGACCTTTCCATTCAACCGCTATTTTCCGGACGCAGGCTGCGTGCCGCCCTTCCATGCAACTTCGGGATGCAGCATCCGCGCCATGGCCTCCAGTCCGTCGATGATCCGCGGCGAAGGCCGGTCAATCAGGTCTGAATCAATGACGTACACACGGTTGTTCTTTACCGCCGGGATCGATGTCCACTGCATCCAGGCCTTCCGGGCCTCATCAAAGCGTGCACCGCGCTCCATCGACGAGATAATGATCACCTCAGGCCCTCTGCGAATCACTTCCTCAACGCTGATGCGCGGATACGTGACCGGGTCATCGGAGGCCATGTTCACGCCGCCTGCGAGAGTGATCACATCATCGTGCACCGTGTTTTTATTGGCCGTCATAACGGGCACATTGTTGATCTGCAGAAAGACCAGGGGTTTTTTCTGATATTGGATCGCGGCGCTAACCGCATCAAAGCGCTGCTTCAGTTCATCGGCTGCACGCGCGGCTTTTTCCGGTATGCCGCATACCGCCCCGATCAGGGCAATGCTTTCGATTGCGCTTGCAACATCCCGGGGGTTGACGATAAACACCGGGACTCCGGCCTGTTCAAGCAGCTCTATGTCGGCGCGGCTGTTGCCGTCTTTGGTGCCGATAGCCAGGTCCGGTGCCAAGCTGATGATTTTTTCAATGTTCACATTGACATAGGAACCCACCCGGGGTTTGTCGCGGGCTGCCTCCGGATAGTTGCTGTAGTCGGCAACGCCCGCAATCCGTTCATCCAGTCCCAGAAAGAAGAGTATTTCAGTCAGGCTGGGCGCCAGCGCGATGATGCGCACCGGGTCCTTCGCCAGCACGACCTGCCGCCCGAGCGCATCCTGAAACGTCGCGGCCGGGCAGGCCGCGGGCCGGGCAAGCACCAGCGCGCAGGCTGCAATGATGATGGACCATTTATACATGCACTGCCTCAGGGATTGTTTTGCTCTACTATATGCCATCAGGTTAAACTTGCAAGGCGATTGTGTGCAGGCTGCCTGCGCATTGTCAGACTATAGTCTTTTCCATTTTAATGCATTTTAAGGTTTAGATTGCTTCACTTCGTTCGCAATGACACTCCCTTATTGCAGGTTTATAAGGGTCATTGCGAGGCCGTAAGGCCGCGGCAATCTCGTAGCTTTGCTATCCATTAGCGGACATCACAACATTAATTTGCTCTAGTTTAACCACATACATGTAGAATGTCATTTCGGCCGAAGGGAGAAATCCTGGTTTTAAGATTTCTCAGTCGCTGTCCGCCCTCCGTAGCAAGCTACTGCGGAGGACGGGCGCTCCTCCGAAATGACAGTATGGCTCCGATATTTGGAAAAATGCTCTACAGCTTGTAGCTGATGCCCATCCACCAGTTGCGCTCGGGCGCAGGATAGAAATTGCGAATCGGGTTGCCCAAAAAGTCCCTGCTGGCTACCGCGTATTCCGAATACTTTTCATTCGTCAGGTTGTTGAGGCAGAAGAATGCTTCGATTCCCCTGAACGTGTACGAAACTTTCGCATCAAGGGTGCCGTAGTCATCAAGTTTTCTGAGGCTGTTGGCCTGATCGCTGATCAGATAGCTGCTGCCCACATAATTGTAGAACGCTGAGAATACATAACCCGGCACAACATTACGCACCTGCACGCCGAGCGAGGCCGCGTGTTCCGGGGCTGCCGGAATATCATTGTTTTTGTATATTCCCTTCCTGAACTCGGACTTCTGGAAGGTATAATTGCCGGTCAGGGTGAGCGCATCAAAAAAGTCGGCCTTCAGACCCAGCTCGATGCCCTGACGATGCGTTTTGGGATAATTTGCGTTTTCAAACGTTTCGGGGTTGTAAAAGAGTTCATTATTGATTTCAGCGCGAAACAGCGTAAGGCTGCCCTGAATGAAGTCGGTAAAATAATGGCGCGCGCCGATTTCGTAATGCCGGCCGGTCTGGGGCTTGAGATTGGGATTGACGAACTGGGTGCCGCTGGAAAAATCATACAGAACAAACTCATCAGTCAGCGGAAAACGGAAACTGCGGTTGGCCCGTGCAAACAGCGAGGAATTACCGGAATACAGCCAGGTCAGCCCGAGGCTGTAGGCATTCTCGGTTTCGCTCACATCATCGTTGAGCGGTGCCAGCCATCCGGTCAGGTCGCGGGCTTTCAGATCATAGCGCACCCGCTCGCGCCGCGCGCCGGTTGACAGTATCACATTTTCCAGCAGCGAAAATTCATTGCTGACATAGACGCCCAGAGAATTTCGATCAACACCGGCGCGGCTTGAAGGCCCGAAGGAAAAAGCGGCCGAATCCTGATCTGCCCAGTAAAGGTCGGTTCCGATGATCAGGGTGTTGGCATGACCGGCGAGTTCACTATCCAGCGTATAGCGGGGCGTAAAGCCCCAGGTGTCGATCTCGCTGTCGGTTTTAAACGCCCAATCTGGGAACTGTGCGTCAGTGCTGCGGCTGCGATAGGATATTTCCGAGCTGAACCTGCCGCGCTGTTGAAAGTCGGTATCCATGCCCAGGCTGAGATAGCCGTCGCGGGTCTGAGCGTCATCCCGGGGCCTGGTGCTGTCTCTGCGATTGTCTCTTTTTTCTGCTTCGGTCAGAGCGCCCGGCATGCCATAGGTATCGGTATGATAGGAGCCGTTCAGCCGGAAGGTTACAATGTCGGTCATGTCGTAGAAGATTTTGCCACCGATGTCCCTGGCGCGCAGGCCGGAATTCTCCCGGTAACCGTTGGTTGAATCATAGCTTGCAAACAGAGCGGCGCCGATCGGCCCCTGCGAACCGCTCAGGGAAGCCTGCTGTTTCTGGTGGCCGTAGCTCCCGAAGAACGTGCCCGCCTGCGCGCTTATTTTTTCCGAGGGCAGTTTCGTGATGATATTGATCACGCCGCCGACGGCATTATCGCCCCACAGCACGCTGCCCGTGCCGCGCACGATCTCAAGGCGTTCGACCTGGTCAAGCGGAATCTGCAGCCAGTCCACCCCGCTCAGATCGATCTCGTTGACCCTGCGCCCGTCGATCATAATCAGGGAATTAGCGGCCGCGTTCTCGCCGAACCCGCGCATGTCAACGCTGGCGTTCTTGCCGTTGCCGCTCAGATCGCGCACGATAAGGCCCTGCAGCCCGCGCAGCAGCTCAACCACGGTCCGCGCGGTCGAGTTCTTGATATCCTGCTGATCGATGACGGTTACATTGGCCGGGATTTTCTTGATCTTCTGCTCATTGCGCGTGCCGGTCACAACGACCTCTTGCATCTCAACCGGCTCGGTGTCATCGGCAAAGCCCCGGGTTACCATACACGCTGCTACGACAACTGCCACAACAAACCTGATCGTTACATCTTTCATAAACCGTTTCCTCTCCTTTTCCGGGATGCCAAAAAAAAATCCCGGGGCGACGATGTCGACCCGGGATTTCCCTTTTTTATCCCAAAGTTTTAGTGGTGCCTTCTTCACCGCGAAGAAAGCTCTCGTGTCCAGGCAGGTCTTCTGACTTTCGGATCTGCAGACTCGGTGCGTCTGCGCCTACTTGCCGCGTCTTCCCGTTCTGAATTGTCGGAACAGTGACTCTTCTGCGGCTTTCGTCCCCGATTACAGCGGCGGGCCCGTCCCCGATTTTCACGGGGTTCCCTATCAAGCTCTTGCGAGCACCTGAACGCCTCCCTGTATAGCGCAGCTGTCCCGCTGAGTCAACTGCAAAGTTTCGCCGGCGGCATTCAGACAAAAACATATTGACACGTTGGCATAAATACCGTACTTACAAAACACTTTCCAGAATACATTCCCCAAGGTGTGTGCGTGGAAAGCGGAGGAATCAGGCGGCAGCGTATCACGTGCGCAGGCGATTGCAGCGTGCTGTATCTGCTGTGCGCCCAAGGACTTTAACAACAATATGTGTCAGGCTGTTCAAAAAAGTACAGATGCAAGGCGTGCGAAATCATGAGGAATGAGGCGTACTTTTGTGTACGCCGCAGTGACGAATGATGAGCGCAACGCAGCAGATGTGCGTTTTTGAACAGCCTGCCTGGGGGGCATATGCTTGCACGAACCTACAGCAGCGCCATCACGGGCATTGACGCCTGCCTGATCGAGGTTGAGGTCGATATCATCCAAGGCCTGCCGTATTTTGCAACCGTGGGCCTGCCTGACGGCGCGGTCAAGGAAAGCAAGGACCGCGTCAAATCAGCCATCAAGAACATGGGCTACACATTCCCCAACGCCCGCATCACCGTGAACCTGGCCCCGGCCGACATCAAGAAGGAGGGCTCGGGGTTCGATCTGCCGATCGCACTGGGTATTCTTTCCGCCAATGGCACCATAACCGATCCCGGCGTGCTGGACGGCTATGTTGTGCTGGGCGAGCTCTCCCTTGACGGTCGCGTGAAACCGGTGCGCGGTGCCCTGCCGATCGCCGACAGCTGTTTGCGCTGCAACCGCCACGGAATAATTCTTCCGCGCGAGAATGCGACCGAGGCGGCCATGGTCAAGGGCCTGCGCGTGATCGCGGTTGAAACCCTGGCTGAGGCGGTCGCATTCCTGAACAACGAAAAACGCATCGATCCGACCGTAGTGGATGTTGAGCGTCTCTTTGAGGCATGCGAGGAGCTGCCGTTTGATTTTGCCGATGTCAAGGGGCAGGAGCATGCCAAGCGCGCAATCGAGATCGCGGCCGCAGGCGGGCATAACCTGCTGATGATGGGACCGCCGGGCTCGGGCAAGACCATGCTCGCCAAGCGCCTGCCCACGGTGTTGCCGAAAATGACGTTCGGCGAAGCGATTGAAACAACCAAAATTCACAGCGTGGCCGGGGTGCTGGGCCCGGGTGGCGCTCTGGTGGTGTATCGGCCGTTTCGCTCGCCGCATCACACCATATCGGATGCCGGACTGATCGGCGGCGGCACCATTCCCCGGCCGGGCGAAGTGAGCCTTTCGCACAACGGCGTTCTGTTTCTGGACGAGCTGCCGGAGTTCAAAAAAAACGCACTCGAGGTCATGCGCCAGCCGCTCGAGGACGGCATGGTCACGATTTCACGGGCCCTGACCTCGCTGACCTACCCGTCCCGTTTTATGCTCGTGGCAGCGCTTAATCCCTGTCCGTGCGGATATCTGACCGACCCCAAGCATGAGTGCACCTGCTCTTCCGTGCAGATCCAGCGCTACATGGCAAAGATATCCGGGCCCCTGCTGGACCGCATCGATATTCACATCGAGGTGCCGCCGCTGAGCTATCAGGAGCTGACCGACCGTCGACCGGCCGAGCAGTCTGCCCAGATTCGCGAACGAGTCAACCGGGCGCGCGACCTGCAGCAGGCGCGCTTCTTTCGATCGAAAATTTTCTGCAACGCGCAGATGGACACGCGCCAGCTGCGCGCCCACTGCAGGATCGAGCCTGATTCGCACGCACTGCTCGAGCGCGCCATCAACAAGCTGGGCCTCTCGGCCCGGGCCTACACGCGCATTCTCAAGGTTTCGCGCACCATCGCCGACCTCGAGGCGCAGGAATCCATCTCGGCCAGCCATGTATCCGAAGCTATCCAGTTCCGCAGCCTCGACCGGCGCCGCTACGGGTAGCGGGGTGTTTTCATTGGCATGCAGTTTCTATGTAGGGTGGGTGCAACCCACCATTAACGAATATAGATATATCCGTGGGTTTCGCTTCGCTGCACCCACCCTACAGAGATTTTAATAGAAACGCGGCAGGGTGGGTGCAACCCACCATTGACGGGCACGCATACATCTACAGATCTGGCTGAAATGTATGGCGTGCCCACAAAGAGATTGAATGAGCAGATCAAAAGGAACAAAAAAAGGTTTCCATGCGATTTTATGTTTAAAATAAACGGGCAGGAATGGGAGATATTGAAATCACGGTTTACCCTCTCAAACGTACCAATGCGGTCGCAATTTGCGACCGGTTCACAAAGGCACAGAGACCACCGTCTCAGGGGCAGGGTGGTACAACCCACCATTAAAAAGAAATGCCTTTCCGAATTTAGGAAAGGCATCAGGCTGGAGATGCTATCTCCAGGGCTGTTATCTACATCTAGTTATAGCCCCGGATAAAAAAATGTCAATGAAATATTGACACACTGAAATATTGACACACTCGTAAAAAGTCCGGATGCTGCGTTGCGCTGCATCCTCAGTCATTGCGGCGTACGGCAAGTACGCCTCATTCCTTCGGCTTTGCGCGCCTTGCCTGCGGTCTTTTTACGAGCGCGTCCTGAAAAAGGGCATTTTCGGACTTTTTACGACTCCATCGAATATTTACACACAGTAGTGTCCGGTTAAATGTCAAATAAAGTCAGCTGGTTAGCCGGACGGTTAGATGTTGCTATAAAGTCAAGATGCGAAAAGGCCTGTAAAACAGGCATTCTATGCAAAACCGTGAGGCTCAAAAT
>Ga0194126_10007395_pt1 | contig 15315 bp, 10 predicted proteins | sample TA2KigC150mmetaG_FD_148641 | JGI IMG/M metagenome (GOLD analysis project Ga0194126, IMG submission 148641) | Freshwater microbial communities from Lake Tanganyika, Tanzania - TA2015035 Kigoma Deep Cast 150m | ecosystem: Environmental > Aquatic > Freshwater > Lake | place: Tanzania: Lake... | reverse complement strand
CCTCTCGACGCCGTTCTTCTCCAGGAAATCGATGAGCAGGCCGAGCTTGCCGCGGAGGTTGAAGAAGATCTCGTCCTCCCAGGCCGCCTCGCCGCCGACCGTGCCCAGGACGAGCTCCTTGCGGTCTGCGAGGATCTCCTGGACCATGTCGTAGAGGCGGTTCAGGTACTCCCTGAACTTGGGATGTTCGCCGGCATAGATCTTGCCCGCCTGGATGGCGTTCATCAGGTAAATGAAGCAGGTCTTGACCTTATCCCTCACGCCACTTCTCCAATAGGCGGCCGGCCTCCTGGCGGACCTTGCGGTTCCAGATGTCCTTTCTCTTGGACAGGGGCTCGATGTAAGGAAGGGCCTCCCGCAGATCGTGACCCTCGACGATCCGCAGGTTCCGGAGCAGGGCCTTGTTCCGGACGCCGTAGGGGGACGGCAGGCCGAAGAGCTTGGTGAAGGCCACGTGCTTGGTCCTCTCGTGCCGCTGGAGGAGGATCAGGGCCTCGGCCTGGAGGAGCTCGTTCCGCTTCTCCAGGACGGGGAAGAGGAAGGCCTCGTCGAACTCCTTGAGGTCCCGCATGGCCTGGAGGGCCTTGACCTTGGCCCCCGGATCGGCCACGGCGTAGATCTTCTTCAGGAGCTCGAGGGAGACGGGGGTGTCGACGGCCCTCAGCCCGTCGGCGATCTTGCCGAGGAGCTCCGAGTCGGAGGACCTCTTCTTGATCCGGGCGTGGAGATCCTCGACCCTGTCCGGGAAGAATTGCAGGCAGGCCTTCATCAGGGAGGCCGTCACGATCCGGTCCTTGAAGATCGTGTCGAGATAGGCCTCGGGATCGTGGAGGCTCTTGCCCAGCTTGCCGATGAACGCGTCGAGCGCGGGGGACGTCTCTCCACGCAGCAGGCAGCCCTCGATGTGGGCCGCCAGGTTCTTGCGGGCCTCCCGGAAGGCCGGCTCGTCCCCGAGGTCGGCCGCCCGGCCCTCCAGGACGTCGAACAGGGACTCGAGGAACTCGAGGTCGCCCTCCTCGACGATCCTCTCCCACTCCTCGGCGACGCGGCCCAGCTCGTGGACGGCCATCTCCCGCTGCGTCTCCTGGGACAGCATGACCAGCAGGAGGAACCGGTAGTTCCTCTGAAGGAGCGGGCGGTCCAGGACGAGCTTTTTCTCGAAGGAGATCTCGTTCAGGAGGTTGGACAGGGTCTGCCGGTAGATCTCCGAGTGGAGCTGGGTCGAGGTCCCCGACAGCAGGATGCGGATCTTCTTCTCGACCTCCGACCGCCTGTTCAGGGGGTTGTCGGTCTGGAACAGGGCCCGGAGCGAAGTGGCGACCTTCTTGTGACGCTCCTTGTCGACGATCCGGGAGAAGATGCCGAAGCTCAGGGAGTCGAACTTGTCGTTGCCGATGATCTCCTCCCAGAGCGTCGAGGCCAGGTCCTCCTCGGTCAGGTCGGAGATCAGGAGCTTGAGGTTCTCGAACTTCGATTCGGTCGGGGTCTTGCGGGCCGCCGCGACGGTCTTGAGGAGCTGCTTGGCGCAGGTCCGGTGCTTCTCCTCGGAGGTCGACTTGAGGTAGCCGAAGAACTTGCCGAAGTTCTTGTGCAGCTCCTCGTTCTGGATGAGGTCCTCGGTGTTGAACTTGCCGACGACTTTCTCGAAGCTCCCGGACAGCTGTTCGAGCTTGGCCTCGTCGCTTTCCTCGACGGCCTCCATGAGGAGGTACGGCCAGATGTCCTTGATCTCCTCGCCCTCGCCGAGCAGGAGCTGGGAATAGTCCAGGACGTCGAGGGAGATATGGATGATGCTCTCCTTCTGGAGGATGGCCCGGGCCCCGCCCTCCTTGACGAAGGCCTTGACCGGCAGCATGATCTTGGAGGCGAAGCGCATGAACTCGCCGTGGGGGATGCCCGGCCGGATCTCCATGCGCTTGATCTTGCGGAAGTGGAAGAGCTGGGCCAGGTCCTGGTAGGTCCGCTCGCCCTCCCAGAACCGGCCGTCGATCAGCAGGGCGTGCGGGGAGAACCCTATGGACAGGGGGTTGAGGTGGACGAACAAGGCCTCGAGCTTGGCCACGAGCTCGTTGACGCTGCTCTTGAAGGCCGGGTGCTCGGCGTTGTACATGGAGGCCATCTTGAACGACACCCGCAGGGCCCGGGTCATGGACCGGATGAGCTCGTCCTTCCCGGATGCGGCGGACGGCTCCCCGGGGGCCGCGGGGGCCCCGGGCGTCCTGTCGAGCGTCGCGCCGTCTCTCTCGAGCGTCATGGATAAACCTCAAGGCATAAAGACCGGGCCCCGTCGGAGCGAACGGTCCCCATGCGAATCCACTTCGATTCTTCTCTTCCAGGGCCAAAATATCATGCCCGCGAAGGGTGATTCAAGGGGTGATTTGGCCTCCCCGCGGAGTTGCCTTGAGACACCCGGGAACCTGTGCTATACTGCCGCGAAATGGAACGGAGGAAGGCCCCATCCGGAAAGCGGTTCTGGCCCTCGCGGACGGATTCGTCCAAGAGGGCGTAGGGTTCGGCGCCAGCGCCAAGGCCGGGGGGGAAGTCGTTTTCAACACCGGGATGGTCGGCTATCCCGAGTCCATCACCGACCCGTCCTACCACGGCCAGATCCTCTGCCAAACCTATCCCCTCGTCGGCAACTACGGCGTCGACCCGGCCCGTTTCGAATCGGAAAAGCCGCGGATCGCCGGCTACATCGTGTCCGAGCTCTGCGGTCGCCCATCCCATGCGACTTCTGTGAAAACCCTCGACGAGTGGCTCCGGGAGAACGGCATCCCGGGGATCGCCGGCGTCGATACCCGGGCTCTGACCAAGAAGCTCCGCGCCGGGGGCGTCATGCCCGGACTCCTCTTGGTGTCGGACGGCCCGATTAACCTCGCCAAGGTCCGGCGCGAAGCCCGGGCCGCGCCCGACCCCAACGTCCGGGACCTGGTGGCCGAGGTAGCGACCGAGGAGATCAGAATCTATAACCCCGGGGCCCGGACCACCGTCGTCGTCATCGACTGCGGGGTCAAGATGGGCATCGTCCGGGCCCTCGCCGGCCGGGGCGTTTCGGTCGTCCGCGTGCCCGCGGCGACGGACGCCGCACGGATCCTGTCGTTCTCGCCGAAGGGCGTCGTCATCTCCAACGGTCCGGGCGACCCTAAAAGACTCGGCGCGACCGTGTTGACCGTCCGCCGGATCATGCGCGAGGGCCTGCCGGTCTTCGGCATCTGCCTGGGGAACCAGGTCCTGGCGCTGGCGGCGGGCGCCGACACCTACAAGCTCAAGTTCGGCCACCGCGGCCAGAACCAGCCCTGCCTCGAGGAAGGGACCAAGCGCTGCTTCATCACCAGCCAGAACCACGGCTACGCCGTCGACACGAGGACCCTGCCCCGCGATTGGGTCGCCTGGTTCCGCAACGCCAACGACGGGACGAACGAGGGCATCCGCCACCGCCGCCGGCCGTTCGCGAGCGTCCAGTTCCACCCCGAGGCCTGCCCGGGCCCGACCGACACCGCTTTCCTCTTCGACCGCTTCCTGGAGACGCTCGGATGAGAAAGCTCCGCAAGGTCCTCCTCCTCGGCAGCGGGGCCCTGAAGATCGGCGAGGCCGGCGAGTTCGACTACTCCGGGAGCCAGGCCATCAAGGCCCTCAAGGAGGAGGGCCTCGAGATCGTCCTCGTCAATCCGAACATCGCCACCATCCAGACCTCCGAGGGGATGGCCGACCAGGTCTATTTCCTGCCGGTGACGCCGTATTTCGCGGAGAAGGTCATCGCCCGGGAGCGTCCCGACGGCATCCTGCTCTCTTTCGGCGGACAGACCGCTCTCAACTGCGGGGTCGCTCTCTGGAAGAGCGGGGCCCTCGACCGGTACAAGGTTTCCGTTCTGGGCACTCCCCTGTCCGCCGTCGAACGGACCGAGGACCGCAAGCTCTTCAACCGGGCCCTGGCCGAAGCCGGGCTCAAAACGCCCCGCGGCATCGCCGTCCGGTCCGTCGAGGACGGGCTGCGGGCGGCCCGGAGGATCGGCTATCCGGTCATGGCCCGGGCGGCCTACGCCCTGGGCGGGCGCGGCAGCGGCATCGCCGCGAGCCCGGGCGAGCTCCGGGCGTCCCTGCGCAGGGCCTTCGCCGCGGCCCCTCAGGTCCTCGTCGAGGAATCGCTCGCGGGCTGGAAGGAGATCGAGTACGAGGTCGTCCGCGACCGGGCGGGCAACTGCATCACGGTCTGCAACATGGAGAACTTCGATCCGATGGGCATCCACACGGGGGAGAGCATCGTTATCGCTCCGTCCCAGACCCTGACCAACGAGGAATACCACCGCCTGCGGGAGATCGCCATCCGGGCCATCCGGCACCTGGGTATCGTCGGCGAGTGCAACATCCAGTACGCCCTCAACCCGCGCGACGGGGACTACCGGATCATCGAGGTCAACGCCCGGCTGTCGCGGAGCTCGGCGCTGGCCAGCAAGGCGACGGGCTACCCGCTGGCCTTCGTGGCCGCCAAGCTGGCCCTCGGCCGGCTCCTGCCGGACCTCCCCAACTCGATCACCAAGGTCACCTCGGCCTGCTTCGAGCCGGCCCTCGACTATCTCGTCGTCAAGATCCCGCGCTGGGACCTCAAGAAGTTCGGCCGGGTCTCGAAGAAGATCGGCTCGGAGATGAAGTCGGTCGGCGAGGTCATGGCCGTCGGCCGGTCCTTCGAGGAGGCCGTCCAGAAAGCGGCCCGGATGCTCCAGGTCGGGATGTACGGCCTGGTGGCCAACGAGAACTACTCCTTCCGGGACTTGGAGAAGGAGCTCAGGCAGCCGACCGACGAGCGGCTGTTCGGCGTCGCCGAGGCCCTCAAGAAGGGCTTCACGGTCGAGCGCATCCACCGCCTGACCCGGATCGACAGATGGTTCCTCGAGAAGATCAGGAACATCGTCGACTGCGAGGCCCGCATCGGGGGGCACCGGCTGGGCACGCTCCCGCCCGCGCTGATGCTCGAGGCCAAGCGCAAGGGCTTCTCCGACAAGCAGATCGCCCTGCTCACGGGCTCGACGGAGATGGGCGTGCGGAAGAAGAGAAAGGCCCTGGGCCTCACGCCGGCGGTCAAGCAGATCGACACCCTGGCCGCCGAGGTCCCGGCCCGGACCAACTACCTCTACGTGACCTATCACGGCCGGGAGGACGACGTCCGGTTCCGCGACGGCTCCGGACGCCCGAAAAAGGTCCTGGTCCTCGGCTCCGGCCCCTACAGCATCGGTTCCTCTGTCGAGTTCGACTGGTGCTGCGTCAACGCCGCCCTGGCCCTCAAGAAGCTCGGCTACGAGACGCTCATGGTCAACTACAACCCGGAGACCGTGTCCACCGACTACGACATCTGCGACCGGCTCTATTTCGACGAGCTGAGCTTCGAGCGGGTCCTCGACATCTACGAGAAGGAGCGGCCCCTCGGCGTCCTGCTGTCCATGGGCGGGCAGGTCCCCAACAACATCGCCCTCAAGTGCCACCGGGCCGGGATGCGGGTCCTGGGCACCCCGCCGTCGAGCATCGACCGGGCCGAGAACCGCTTCAAGTTCTCCCGGCTCCTGGACGAGCTCGGCGTGGACCAGCCCGCATGGCGCGAGCTGCGCAGCCCGCGGGAGGCCAAGGCCTTCGCCCGGGCGATCGGTTACCCGGTCCTCATCCGCCCGTCCTACGTCCTGAGCGGGGCGGCCATGAGCATCGTCTTCAACGAGCGCTACCTCGACCGCTACCTCCAGAAGGCGTCCCGGGTGACGCCCGAGTATCCCGTGGTCATTTCCAAATTCATCATGAACGCCAAGGAGATCGAGCTCGACGCGGTGGCCGCCCGGGGCCGGGTCGTGGCCTCGGCCATCGTCGAGCACGTCGAGAACGCCGGCGTCCATTCGGGCGACGCGACCATGGTCCTGCCGCCCCAGAAGCTCTACATCGAGACCATCCGGCGCATCCGGGCGATCGGCCGCGAGGTCGCCCGGGCCCTGGACATCACCGGCCCCTTCAACATCCAGCTCATCGCCAAGGACAACGCCATCAAGGTCATCGAGTGCAACCTGCGGGCCTCGCGCTCCTTCCCCTTCGTCAGCAAGGTCGCCCGGACGAACTTCGTCGAGCTGGCCGTGGCCGCCATCATGGGCCGGCCGCCGGGCGAGCGGAGGTCGACACTCGACCTGAACTATGTCGGCGTCAAGGCCCCTCAGTTCTCCTTCTCCCGGCTCAAGGGCGCCGACCCGGTCCTGGGCGTCGAGATGGCCTCGACCGGGGAGGTCGCCTGCCTGGGCGAGGACGTCCACGAGGCCTACCTCAAGGCCATCCTCTCGACCGGTTTCACCCTGCCGGGGAAAAGCGTCCTGCTGACGGTCGGCGGCGAGGAGTCCAAGCACCGGTTCCTGGGGTCCGCCCGGACGCTGGCCGGCATGGGCTTTCGGATCTTCGCCACCGACCGGACCTCGGCCTATCTCAAGGCCAACGGCATCCCCAACACGCGCCTGTTCAAGGTCCACGAGCGCCGGGGCCCCAATATCCGCGATCACATCGCCGGGGGGAAGGTCGATCTCGTCATCTCCATCCCCAACCCGTACAGGCGCGTCGAGTTCAACTCGGCCTACAAGCTGAGGCGCCTGGCCGTCGATTTCTCGGTCCCCATCCTGACCAACCTCCAGGCCGCCGACCTGTTCGTCCAGGCCCTGGCCGCGAAACCCTTGGCCGACCTGAAGATCAAGCCCTGGGCCGAATACGAGTGACACCCCGGCCGCGCGGCTTGTCCCGGGGCGGCGAGTCGACTATAATCGAATCAAGGTGAATCCCTGATGCGCACTAAACGAATCGCCCTTTCGATCATCATGATCTTCGTCCTCGGGGCCGCATTTCAGCTCGGGGCCCGGGAACGGACCCTCCAGGCGGTCCGGGTCAAGGTCACGGCCGAGCAGGCCAACCTGCGGGAGCGCCCGGACATCGGCAGCGCCGTCGTCCAGCAGATCCCCGAGGGCACGGTCCTCGCGGCCGACCGGAAGGAAGGAGAGTGGTACCTCGTCCGCTACATCCTCGACGACGGCGGCGTGAGGGCCGGCTACATCCACGAGAGCCTGGTCGTCGTGACGGCCGAGGAGGCCGGACCTCCGGCGAAAGAGGCCCGTGAGCCGCTGGCCGTGACGCCGGCCGAACCCCGACCGAAGGCCCCCGCTCCCGGACCCGCGCGAACCCCGAGGCCGGCCGAACCGGTCTCGCGCCCCTTCGAATTCTCCGTCTCGTTCCTGGGCGGGTCGGTCGCCCCGGCCGACCTCAACGACGGCGCCCAGGGCATCATCGACCATTACGGGGCCTTTCTCGGTCTCGAGCCTTCGGGCGCCGCGGATGCCGTTGGGCTGGCCTTCGGGCTCGGCCTCGAGCTGTCTTACCGGATCTCCCCGGAGCTGGCGGTCGGCGCGGACATCGTCCACCTCCGTGGCGGGACCACGAGCACGGTCGATTACTCCGGCGAGGGCTTTTCGGAGAGCCTGACCGTCGAGCCCGCTTTCCAGGCGCTGCCCGTCAGTATCAACGCCCGGTTCTATCCGGGCCGCGGCTTCTATCTCAAGGGAGGCCTCGGGGCCTACCATGTGAAAGCCGGCTATCTCTACAAATTCGCGGACGACGAGGGGTGGCGGCAATCGAAGGGCTCGGCCACGGCCTGGACTTTCGGCGCCGAAGCGGCCTTCGGCGGGGACTGGAAGGTCGGCCGAAACCTGGTCTTCTTCGCCGAGGCCGGGTTCCGACTGGCCCGCTGGAGCGGGCTCGATGGGCAGGACGTTTACAGCGACTCCCTGGGCGGCAACCTCATCGAAGAGGGCACCCTCTATTACTGGAAGCAGTCCATGGACGCTTCCAACTATCCGTTCCTTTTCGTCCGCGAGGGCCGGCCGGAGGGGGCCGGGGTCTCGGGCGTCAGGGCGGCGGACATCAACCTTTCGGGCACGTCCATCCGGGCCGGCCTCCGCTTCCGCCTCTAGGGGGGGACCCCCGCGCGGCTTGACGTCCGGGGCCCGGCGGACTATTCTAGTGACGGAGAGTTCAATGTCCATCAGCGCCTCCCTCCTGGCCATCCTGGCTTGCCCCCTGTGCAAGGCCGACGTCAAGCTGACGGCCGACGAAAAGGGGCTCAAGTGCGTCTCCTGCCACCGCGTCTTCCCGATCAAGGACGACATCCCGGTCATGATCATCGACGAGGCCGCCGTCGACCCGCACCGTCCGGTCAAGGAATGAACGGGCCATGTGCGGCGTCATAGGGATCTGGGGCAACGGGCCCGTCATCCGCGACCTCTATCAGGGGCTGCTGGCCATCCAGCACCGGGGCCAGGACTCCGCCGGGGTCATCACCTTCGACGGCCGCTTTCACGCCAAGAAGGGCAACGGCCTGGTCCACGACATCTTCACGCCCGAAGCCGTCCACCACCTGCGCGGCCCTATCGGCATCGGCCACACGCGCTACCCGACGGTCGGAGGAGGCGGCGGGGAGGACGCCCAGCCCTTCCAGCTCAATTCGCCGTTCGGGCTGATCATGGCCCACAACGGGAACGTGGCCAACTACCGGGAGCTCAAGGACGAGCTGTTCCGCGAGTATCACCGCCTCCTGAACTCCGACAACGACGTCGAGATCATCCTCAACATCTTCGCCGAGTCCCTGGCCCGCGAAAAGGCCAGGACCCTCGAGCCGGAACACGTCTACCGGGCCGTCCGGAGCGTGTTCAACAAGGTCCGGGGGAGCTATTCGGTGGTCGCCTACATCGCCGGCGAGGGGCTGGTGGCCTTCCGGGACCCCTACGGCATCAAGCCGCTCGCCTACGGGGTGCGGCGCGACGGGATCGTCCCGTCCTACGCCTTCGCCTCGGAAACGGTCAGTCTCAACATCATGAACTACGGCGAGATCCGAGACGTGGAGGCGGGCGAGGTCCTGTTCCTCGACCGGGGCCGGACCCTCCACAGGAAGAAGCTGGGCCGAGCCTGCCCCGCGCCCTGCCTTTTCGAGTGGGTCTATTTCGCCCGCCCCGATTCGTTCATCGACCGGGCCAACGTCTATAAATGCCGGGTCAACCTGGGCCGGGCCCTGGCCCTCGAGATCCGCAAGCGCAAGCTCGACATCGACGTCGTCGTCCCCGTCCCCGACTCGGCCCGCGACGCGGCCATCGAGATCGCCCGCAAGCTCGACCTCAAGTACAGCGAGGCCCTGGTCAAGAACCGCTACATCGGCCGGACCTTCATCATGCCGGCCGCCAGCCAGCGGCGCGACTCCGTCCGCCAGAAGCTCAACCCCATCGCCTCCGAGATCAAGGGCAAGAAGGTCCTCCTGGTCGACGACAGCATCGTCCGCGGCAACACGTCCAGGGCCATCATCGAGATGGTCCGCGAGTGCGGGGCCAAGAAGGTCTACTTCGCCTCTTACTCGCCCCCCCTGCGCCACCCCTGCGTCTACGGCATCGACATGCAGACCAAGACGGAGTTCGTGGCCATGGACGCCGACGAAGCGGCCGTGGCCCGCAAGCTGGGGGCCGACGAGGTCATCTACCAGACCCTCGACGCCCTGAAGAAGGCGGTCAGGACGGAGAACCCCAAGATCAAGAACTTCTGCGCCGCCTGCTTCGACGGCGTCTACCCCACGGGCGACATCACCCCCGACCTCCTGGAGGACATCGAGGCCGAACGCAAGCTCGTCCAGGACAGCCAGCTCGAGCTCAATATTTGAGCACCCGCCACTTGAGCTCGAGGACAGTTTAGATAAACGGTTCTTCTCCCGTTTCCGGCGATTCTCTTGAATGAGTTTTGCCGATAGATATCCCCCCTAGCCCCCCAGACCCCCGGGAACCTGTCCCGACGGTTCCCCCGTCGCTGAAGCGACGGGTCCCCCTCCGCTATGGGGGTCTTCAGGGGGATATCTATCGCTCTTTCCTGATTCAAAATCCCCGGAAACAGGAAAAGAACCGTTTAGAAGCCGGCGCCTTCAAGGAACCCCAGGGACCTGCCGATCGCCCCCAGCCCCAGGGAGAACCGGAGCTGGACCTCGGGCTGGGAGCGGTAGTAGTAGACGCCGACATCGACCGTGAAGTCGACACACTGGTAGTGATAGGTCACCCGCCCGCCCGTGTAAAGAAGCTTGCTCTCCTGGAGATTGAAATCGACGTTGGCCTGCACGTCCAGGGACAGGCGGGGGAGGCGCGTCCCGCCGAACAGGCCGATCTGGTTGCGGTTGTAGAAGGTGACGAGATCGGGATCGACGCCGGGGATCCAGGCGTTCCGGCTCTTGAACCAGCTCAGGCCGAGGAACTCGCCTTCGGGCTTCGAGCCGGCCGTCGCGCTGACCCGCAGGCTCGACAGATCCTTGTAATAGGGATTGTAGCCGGCCGAGGCGTCGAGGCTGAAATTGGACTCGGGATAGAAGCGCAGGGTCCCGGCGATCTCCGAGAAACGGGGCGGCTGCCCGTCGACGGGGAAATCCCGGAGGGGGCCGTCCTCCGGCGAAAAATAAAAGGTCTGCCCCAGCCCCAATGAGAGGACCTCGACCGGCCGCTCTCCGGACTTGAGGAAGAAGCGGCTGTTGACCCCGTAGCTCAGCTGATGGAAACGGAAGAAGCCGTAGGCGGTCACGATCCTGTCGGCCTGGCTGACGGCACTGTCGAAAGCGTAATGGAAGTAGGGCTCGATAATGTTCTTGAGCCCCGGCCGGCCGCCCCGGCCGCGGAAAACCCTGGTGAAGACGGGGCCGGTCAGCTCGACCCTGAGGGCGAAGCCGGGCGAGAAGAAGCCGTCGTTGGAGATCAGGCCCGACTCCGGGTCGACGCGCTGGCCGTAATAGATGAACCTGCCCGTCAGGGCCGTGTCGGCCGTCAGCCAAGGGGCGGGGGAGAAGGGCAGGCTGACGGCCGGAATGACGGACAGGGTATCCGACCGGCGCTCCGTCCCGGCCTCGTATTCGGACTTCCGGCCGTAGCTCCACGCGTGGAAGGACGAGCTCAGGGAGAAGAACAGCGGCCCGGCGAGCGGGACCTTGAAGACGTTGAACTGGATCTGGGGGAGCGAGGTTTTGACGGTGGCGTCGTCGAGCTCCGAGAAATACGTCTCGAAGCGCGAGGCCCGGGCGCTCAAGTTGAAGCGGGCCCACGAGCGGGACAAGTGGACCTGAGAGCTGCGGTTGAAGGTCACGGCCCGCCGGAAATCGTTGTCGAACTCTCTCAGGAAATCGTAGGAGCTCTGGAGGTCGGCGTTGGCGGCCAGCTTGAAGCCCCCGGGCAGGGCTTGGAGATGGTCGAGCCGGACGATGGACGAGCCGCCGGGCTTGTCGCCCGCGGCGTCCCTTTTGTACATGAAATGATAGAGGTCGACCTTGCCGCCCGTGCCGCCCGGGAAGAGGTAGCGGAACTCGAGGCCCGCTCCGAGGCCCCGGTCGGAGAAGTAGTCGAAGCCGACGGTGGCGTCCAGGTTGGGGGCCATGGCCCAGAAGAAGCTCTGCGAGAGCGAAAACCCCTTGGTGCCGGAAAGCCCGACGCGGGGCGTGAGGAAGCCCGTGGCCCGGTCCTCGAGAGGATAGCGGAGGTAGGGCAGGTAGAGAACGGGGACGCTCTTGATCCGCAGGACCGTGTCCCACATGGTCACGTGGGCGCCCTCCTTGAGGTCGGCCCGGGACAGGGAGAAGCTCCAGCGCGGGTTGGGCTGGGCGCAGGCCGTCAGGCGCCCGGCTTTCAGGCTGTAGAGGTCGGGCCCGCGCTTCTCGACGGCTTCGGCCTCGAAAAAGAACGAAGGCTGGATCATTCCCGAGGCCTGTTCGATCGTCCCCAGCCCCGTCTCGAGGTTGAAACGGGCCCGTTCGGCCCGGATGACCTGGCCTTCGGTGTGGGCGACGACATTGCCCTCGGCCAGGACGTCCTTGGTCTCGAGGCGGAGCTCGACGCGGTCGGCGAACAGGCGGAACCGGCGGTAGTGGATCTCGACGTCCCCGGAGGCGAAAACCAGGGCCTCGGTCCTCTCCTGGGTCCGGGCGACGATCCGGACCTCTTCTTCCGCCGGCCCGGTCTCCTGGGCGGCGGGGCGGGCTCCGAGCGCCGGGGAGAGGAGGAGGACGATAACGGCCAGACCCGGCCAGGCCGCAAGACGGGCCCGGGACTTTCTGATGGGAAGGGGCGCCACGCCGGAAATTTAGCACACCGCCCCCCGGGGAAGCAAACGCGGCCGTCTGCCGCTCACTCGCCGCGAGGTTCGTCCTTCAGATGGCGCCGAAGGGCGCGGACCAGGCTGGTCATCGTTCGCGTCCTATTCTTGAAAAAGGAGGGGGGATGTCAAGGAAGGAGAGATAAATGCTATACTACCGCCCGTGAGCGTCCCCGAGCCCTTCGACGGGCAGGTTCTCCGGAGGTCGCCTTTGAAGATCCTGGCCGCGTCTTTCAGGAGGTTCAACCAGGACAAGTGTTGGACCTCGGCCGTCGTCATCTCCTATTTTTCCCTGCTCTGCAGCGTCCCCCTGATCGCTCTTTTTTTCGCCGCGACGGCCCGCTTCCTGGGCGACTCCGAGATGGCCCTGCGCAGCCTCAACCTCTTCACCGACGAATTCTTCGCCAAGCTGGACCCGGCCTTCTTCAAGAGCCTGGAGGCCATCTCGACGAGCGTCACCAAGCTCGGCCTCTTCGGCCTGCTGGGCTCGCTCGTCGCCGCCAGCCTCCTGTTCTCCAACCTGATCTCGACCGTCAACCACATTTTCCGGACGAAGTACCACAAATCCTTCTTCTACAACCGGCTCATGGAATACGCGCTGATGTTCATCATCGGCCTGATCATGCTGTTCTCGCTGGCCATCACGGCCGTGTGGACGGCCCTGGACCGGGCCGTCCGGGCCAGCGCTCTCGTCCGGGCGACCATCAACCCCGAGGTGGCCGCTCTGATCAACAACGTCTTCCTTCAGTACGTCATCCCCTACGCGCTGGCTTTCCTGGTCTTCTTCGTCATCTACAAGTTCATTCCCGAGACCAAGGTCCACACGCGGTCGGCCGCGCTGTCGGCGGCGATCGCGGCCCTGCTCTACGAGATCTTCAAGCGGATCTTCGCCATTTACGTCGTCCGCTTCTCGGCCATCGGCATCGTCCTGAGCCGGCTTCTCGAAGGGACGCTGACCTCGATCATCTTCTTCCTGCTGTGGATCTCCGCCTCGCTGGTCATCATGCTCTGGGGGGCGGAACTGGCGGCCGTGCTCAACGAGCGAAGGGAAGCCGCCGCCCCGCCGGCCCCTCCCCCGGCCGCCACGGCCGTCTGATCGCGGGGGGGCGGACGGGCTCAGACGTATTTCGTGACCAGGTCGACGAGCTTGTTCTTCGGCAGGACCCCGACGGCCTTCTCCTTGAGCTCGCCCCCCTTGAACAGGATGAGAGTGGGGATGGCCATGATGCCGTAGGTCTGGGGGGTCGCGGCGTTCTCGTCGACGTTGAGCTTGACGACCTTGAGCTTGCCCTTGTGGGCTTCGGCGACTTCCTCGAGCACCGGCGCGATCATCAGGCAAGGGCCGCACCAGGGGGCCCAGAAATCGACCAGGACCGGGAGGTCGGACTTGAGGACTTCGGCCTCGAACGTGGCGTCGGTGCCGGTAAAAATGGCGTCGGACATCTCTATCTCCTGTGGTTATGGTTCTCCGCGGGCAAAGCGCGTTCCATGATAGCGGCGCCCGCCGGGCTTGTCAAACGCCGTCCCCGGGCTACTCGGCCCAGCCGAGCTTCTCTTTGACCAGGGCGTAATAGCTCCGGCCGGGCGAGGTCACGAGCTGGAGCTCGACGGGGGCCTTGCGGATCTCGATCGTGTCGTTGGGGGCCATGAGGCCTCCCCGCTGGCCGTCGAGGGTCAGGAAGACGTCCTCCCCGGCCGTCAGGAGCTTGATGCCGATGACCGAGGTCGGAGGAACGGCCAGGGGCCGAAAGGTCAGGGTATGGGGGCAGATCGGGGTGATGACGACGGCCGCTACCTGCGGATGGACGATAGGGCCCCCGGCCGCGAGGGAATAGGCCGTCGATCCGGTCGGGGTCGACACGATCAGGCCGTCGGCCTTGAGCGAAGCCACTTCCCGGCCGTCGATCGAGACGCCCATCTCGATCATCCGGGCCACGGCGCCCTTGGTGACGACGACGTCGTTGAGGCAGTAAGACGCGCCGTTCGTCGACCGGCACTCGAGGAGCCAGCGCGGGCTGACGGCGCCCGCCCCCCCGGCGAGGAAGCTGTCGAGAGCCAGGGTCGCTTCGCTGACGGTGATCTCGGTCAGGAATCCCAACCGCCCCAGGTTGACGCCCATGACCGGGACGCCGGCCTGGGCCGCGTAGTGGGCGATGCTGAGCAGGGTGCCGTCCCCGCCGAGCACGACGACGAGGTCCGAGGCGGCGGCGACTGCGGCCCGCGGCAGGCCGTTCGGGCGGCCGAGCCTGCGGGCGGCCACGTCCTCCAGGACGCAGACGATCCCGCGGGCCTCGAAGTAGTCGACGAGGATCTTGAGAATGCCCTCGACCGACGGGGCGTGGGGTTTGATCACGATGCCGGCCCTGCGCACGTCTTTCATCTTATTCATGGCTCGCCGCCTCCTTGATCCATGACGGAATGAGGTCCCGGTTGAGGTCCGGCTTTCTCTTGGCCCACCGGGCGAAGAACTCGCGGTTCCCTTTCTGGCCGCGGGTCGAGCAGGCAAAGAGCCCCTCGAGCCCGAAGCCGAGCTCGCGGGCCCCCTCGACGACCCGGGCCAAGACGTCCTCGTGGACGACGGGGTCCCGGACAACCCCCTTTTTCCCGACCTGCCTGCGCCCGGCCTCGAACTGCGGCTTGATCAGGGCGAGCAGCACCCAGTCCCCGGGGATCTCGCGGAGGGCGGGCAGGACCTTGAGAAGGGAGATGAAGGACAGGTCCAGGGTGACGACGCCCGGCGCCTCGCCGATATCTCCGGGCACGAGGTGGCGGGCGTTCTTCTCGACGAGAACGACGCGCGGGTCCCGGCTCAGGCCCCAGTCGAGCTGTTTGGTGTCGACGTCGACGGCATAGACCTTCCCGGCCCCCCGTTGGAGCAGGCAGTCGGTGAAACCGCCCGTGGAGCTTCCGACATCCAGGGCGACCGCGCCGCCGACATCGATCCCGAAGCGGTCGAGGGCCTCCTCGAGCTTGAGGCCGCCGCGCCCGACATAGGGCAGGGGCTGGTGGACCTGGAGCCCGGCGGTCTCGTCGACGAGCTCCCCCGCCTTGAGGACGGCCCGCCCGCCGCTCGACACCAGCCCGGCCATGACCAGGGCCTGGGCTTTTTCCCGGCTCGGCGCGAGGCCGCGCTCGACCAGGAGTCTATCCGTC
>Ga0194126_10007392_pt1 | contig 15320 bp, 18 predicted proteins | sample TA2KigC150mmetaG_FD_148641 | JGI IMG/M metagenome (GOLD analysis project Ga0194126, IMG submission 148641) | Freshwater microbial communities from Lake Tanganyika, Tanzania - TA2015035 Kigoma Deep Cast 150m | ecosystem: Environmental > Aquatic > Freshwater > Lake | place: Tanzania: Lake... | reverse complement strand
TACAATATCCCGCGCACTCTTCCTGGACTAGCTGATGACCTACCTCAGATACACCATCCTGCGCTGCTTATTTGGGGGGATCGTGATCAAACCCTTGCCCCCGAATCCTTTATCGACCTGACCCGGCGATTGCCGAATTTAAAGTCCTGGTACTCTTTGCCGGCCTGTGGACATGTACCTCATCAGTGTCATCCCCATACCTTCAATCCCCATGTGCTGGATTTCTTGAAAAGCATCTAACCTGCCGATTGGAAGAATTGAACTAACCGAATTCGCGTCAATCGCCAGAACAATCTGCGCCAGGTTTTGTTTGCCCGTTTCAACTCCTGGGGAGAAATCGGACTTGGACCATAGGATTCCAAGACATATAGTCCTATGAGATACTTCAACTCCGAACGCGCAATGTTGATCAAGGGAGAATTTGACGGGAGCTTTTTCAAAATTTCTTCGCAAAACCTAGATGGGGTTTCATGGAGTGGCGGATCCGCATAGATCCAGGTTCCCAATGCACGCAGATGGTGATATATCCGATAAATCGACTGGTCGAGGATCGTCCATCCCCGTCGATGGAGATACACCGAAAAGAACAATGGAATAGCGGTCGTGGCAATCCAAAGGGTGCGATGGGATGAGGCTGCCGGAAACCGTCCATTCCTCTGGAACGATTCCAGCATGCGCTGGTGGCTCTCCCTCCGTTGGGATAAATCCAGGTCCGGTTCACCCATGTCGATGACGGATTGCCTCGAAAACGGGGGCAGGTTCCCTGTCGGCTCAAATTCAATCCACCCCACACCGCTGAAATACACCTCCACCCAACTGTGCGCATGCCGCTCCCGAACCAAATAGGTTGCCGAGACGGGATCGTACTCTCCATTTGCGTACCCGACGACCAGCCTTGCCGGCAGGCCCGATGCTCGTGCCAGAACCACCATGGAGGTAGCGTAATAATCGCAATAACCCGTTCGCGATTCGAACAGAAAGTAATCGGAGATTTCACGATCCTCGGGAGGAGGTCCGATTTCCAGGGAATATGGGTATGACCTCAAATGTGACTCGATCGCACGTGCTTTATCATAAGGATTATCGAATTCAGAAGTAAGTAGCTCCGCCAGCTCAAGGACTCGGTCCGGAATGATATCGGGCAAGGCTAAGTACATGTCGGATATTTGGTTTGGATAATTCGCGGAAGTTGCACGCAGGTAATTCTGGGTGACAACCGGCACGAGTGAATCAGCGGTGTATGCCTTTTGGCCGGTCAAGGCTCCAAGCATATCCACTCGGAGTACCGGCTCCACTCCGGGATTCAGTGATTCGGGGGAGACCCGCCATTGCGCACGAAACGGTTGATCGTTTTGGACGAGCAAACCTGCCCAGTACAATCGCTGATCCTCTGGTTTGATCTTCTCGACTTGTTGATGGAAGATCTTGTAATTAAAGTCGGGCAGATCGATGATCGTTTCATTTGCGGAATAACCCCTGTTCGTCACAGACGAAGTCGCCCAACCGTATCCGTCATAAATGTCGTAGGTCAACCACCGCCAGTAATGCTTTGGAATTTGGATTTGGATCAATTCCTTGTCAGTCGCCGGTATTTCGCCGGTTTGGACGGTGAATACCAACGACTCGGAGAGAGAGGGATCCATACCGATCAAGTGCTGCCGCGGCAGGCTGCTTGAGGCAAATTCCACCGGGATCATTCGTTCCAACCCAAGCGTCTCGCTGAGGCGATCTTCAGTCGAAGATTTCTCAATAGCTTCATTGATGGGGTTAACCGGAATGAACCCGGCACCAATAGAGAGGGCCAGCGCAAGCAGGAAGACGGAAGATAACGATTCTTGGAATGTCCTGGTCTGAACATGCGTTGCACGCGTGAATCGGAAATGCCCTTGGATTGTTCCGATCAAGGCGATCCACGCAGCCATTTCAATTTGCAAAGACAATGGGCGTTCATTTGTGTAGTACAAGATGAAGGCATGCAATCCGGCGGAAGGAATCAGGGCGAAAAGGGGTTTTCCACGGCTCGCCCACCATCCGGCACAGGCGGCTGTCAGGAGCACGGGGATATCCCACAAAGCCTCACGCACGGACGGGGAAGTGGATCCACCCTCCAAGACCTGACGGATCTTCGCAAGAAATCCTTCCGCCTCGTGGGAAAATTCCTCGAAGTGGATACGGATGATCGAAAAATCGATAGGCTCGCGGTTGACAAACTGTGTGATCGCCTGCATCTCGAACCTGGGAAATGAAACTGCGATTTGAAGGAGTGGTTCGTGAAGTCGGGCTGATGTGGTCGTAAACAGGCCAATGCCAATCAGGATCATTGCGAACCAGGAACGGCTCGTGGTCACTCCGTATCGTCCCAATGTGTAAGCGGCAATTACACCAAACAGCCATATGGGTGTAAATAGTGCCTGATCCACGCCTCGCACTCCGGATTTGATTCCCCAAACCATCGAGGACAATGCAATCGAGAGCAACAATAAGGCGATCCAATCCAGTGATGTGAAGCGGGTTTTCATCTCAATCGTTAATTGGTACGACCTCCCCGGCGGGGGTCATTTTCCACTTCCACGCGTCAGTCTTTATTGCAGGCGTGTTTGGGATCTTGATCATGCCGCGGCGGATCGCATAACAGGGAACGCCTCGCCCTTGAAGAGTACCCAAAGCAGATTGGATCGAACCCGATCCTCCATAGGATTCGGCATCGAACAGCAAAATGGTCGGCGTCAGCCCTTGTCCCATCAGGGATACCAGGGATGCCAACCAGGCGAGCGACATATTCGAAGTGATTACGATCAGGCTGTTATGACTTCCAAGAGAAGACCCTGCCTTTTCGAGTACCTTGGTAAGAGATTGCGAAGCGGGTCGTGCAATGGCCAGGGCTTGCATAATTTTCCAGCGTTGAGCTTCGCCTTTTTGTGGGGGCAGCCATGTCACGACTTCGCAGTTTCCCGCGAGACCAACCGGTTTTCTGCCCTGCAAACCCACACTTGCCAACGAGGCAGCCAGTGTTACGCTCTGTTCTTCCAGCGATTCATCCCCGCTTCCAACCATGAAATTCTCATCCAGGTCAAGGATGATCCACCATCCGGCTTCCGGGGTGCTGTCCATTATGCGAACGTGCAATTTGTCTTTACGGGCGGTGGTTGGCCAATGAATTTGCTTGCGGGTGTCGCCGGTCACATATTCACGAACGGTCGAGGCATGGACGGATTGTTGGAAGGCGAGCCTCCTGTGTGGACCATCGCCGCTGGATCCGGTCGGGGAAATCCGAAATGGAGGTAGAGGTGCGATGCGCGGCAGGACCAGGATGGAAGTCGAGCGTCGTAGGTGGACAGTCGCCTCGAATATCCCAAACGGGTCCTGTAGATGAATATGTGCGTCTCCCAATTGGTATATTCCGCGCCTCTCGCAAATTGCCTGCACCGACCACTGGTCGAACGATCCCGCGCGGACGCCTGTGGAGCGGCTGGCGATAAAACCCGGCAGCGTGGAATGATCCTCAACCTCGACGATTGGAGCGGAAAGGTTCGTTGGGTTTGTCAGGGTAAGTCGTTCTTCGATCTGACCTCCTGCCTCGATCCACCCGAGACGCGATTCCCGGCGCAGTTGCAGGTTTCGACTGAGAATCGAGGTCCAGATGAATGATCCCGCAAGAAGTCCCAGGAATGGAACGATCAGGATCAACCAGATACGGGAGGGTTCCAGAAGCTGCAATCCAATCAGGAGCACAGTCAATACCGGCAGCAGCGGCTGTTTCAGACGTATGCGCAGCATGTCCCGATTATATCTTCGGCAAAAGATGAGAAATCTCCCGACCAATTGAACCCATGTCCTGCAGGTCGAAATTCATCCGACTTCCGCCAATCTTAAAAAATAGAATATGGGAAAATTTTAAGGATCACCTGAAACCAATGGCCTCTTGTACGCGCGTGGTGGATATGTTAAAATGGCGCACGTTTTGACCACATGTACGGGGACGACAGGCGATACTGCCCATATGTGGCTGTAACATTTGTTCTAGAATTGGAGCCCGGGAAATGCGCTGTCCGTACTGCAAGCATCATGACTCGAAAGTGCTGGATACCTCCCACGACAGCCACGGAGGGATTCGGCGCCGACGCGAATGTCTGAAGTGCCGCCAGCGGTTTAGCAGTTATGAGAGGCCGATCCTCGCCACGCCGTTGATCGTCAAACAGGATGGCACACGGGAGGAGTTCGATCGCGAAAAGCTGGCGCGCGGAATTCGCATCTCCTGTGCCAAACGGCCGGTGTCGGCCGCAGATATCGAGCGCATGATCGGCCAGGTCGAATCACAGCTTCAGAAATTGGGCAAGGCGGAGGTTTCCTCGCGCGTGGTCGGAGACATGGTGATGGAGACGCTCAAGGAGACGGACATGATTGCCTACGTTCGTTATGCGATCGTCTACCTGGGATTGGATGACTTGAAATCCATCCGAAAAGAAATCGATCGGTTGCTGGAGGACTGAAAAGTCGGGTTATTGCTCCCTCATCGGCAGGAGAGAGCCCTTTTGTGTTTCATGGATGAATTTATAGGAGAGTGTTGAATGGTTACCAAATCGGCGGATGCCAAATCGAAGCATGGATTGCTGCCCACGCCTTCCATGCCCAAAGGACTTTCGAAAGCTGTGCTGACGGACAACGCTCGCCAGGTGCTGGTGAAGCGCTATGTTCGTCGGGGGTCTGACGGCAAACCGGCCGAAACAGCGGAGGAGATGTTCTGGCGCGTAGCGTATCACGTGGCCAAAGTGGAGCAGGTTTGGGGCGCGGATGTGAACCAGCGCACGGTCGAGTATTACCATCTGCTTTCCAGCAAGAAATTTTTCCCGAATTCACCCACTTTTACCGGCGCAGGAACCCCTCTAGGGCAGCTGGCGGCATGTTTCGTATTGCCGATCACGGATGATATGGGCAGGGATAGCGCCGGCATCTTCCAAACCCTGCGCGATGCCGCTTTGATCCAACAGACAGGGGGAGGCAACGGGTTTTCTTTTTCCCGATTACGTCCGAAGGGATCGTTTGTCAAAACTTCCTCCGGTCAGGCGACCGGACCGGTGGGATTCCTGCGCGTCTACGATAACGCCTTCGGCGAAATCGCACAGGGCGGCACGCGGCGGGGCGCCAATATGGGTGTGCTGCGCGTGGATCACCCCGATGTGGAGGAGTTCATCGAGTGCAAGACCAATGAGAATCACATCACCAACTTCAACATCTCGGTTGGGATCACGGATGCCTTCATGCAAGCTGTGCGGGACGACAAGGAATGGGAATTGAGATTTCCCGATGTGCAGGATATGAAGACGCACGGATTCCGTGGGACCCTTGAACAGGCTGAACAAACTGGCATCAAGGTAGCCATCCACAAGAAGGTCCATGCCCGCGAATTGTTCAACAAAATCGTGAGGCAGGCGCATCACAACGGGGAGCCGGGCGTGTTGTTCCTAGATGCGGCCAATCGCGATAATCCGGTTCCGCACCTGTATCCGCTCGAAGCGACAAATCCATGCGGCGAACAGTGGCTTGGACCGTATGAGAATTGCTGTCTGGGCTCGATCAATCTAAATGAGCATTGCGGATCGAGACACACGGTCGATTGGGAGTCGCTGCGGCAGAGTGTGATCACCTCCACGCGCTTCCTTGACGATGTGGTGGAAGCCAATGCGTATGTCCCGGCGGTTCCACAGCTGTTTGAAGCAGCTCATCGCGCCCGGCGGATTGGTCTGGGCGTCATGGGTCTGGCGGATATGATGTATCACATCGGTGTTCGCTATGGATCGAAGGAGGGTCAGGAATTCGGCGCACAGGTGATGGAATTCGTACGATATCACGCGATGCTGGCCAGCATCGACCTGGCGCAGCAGCGTGGTCCTTTCCCTGCCATAGAGGGGAGCATCTACGACATGGATGACATGCGATGGACCCCGCCGAAGCCGCAGGCAAAATATCGGAAAGACTGGGGCCGGCCCGAGGTCAGGTGGGAGACGGTCGTGGATGGGATCAAAAAGCACGGCATCCGCAACGCGGCGCAGACTACTGTCGCCCCGACAGGAACCATTGCCACCGTAGCCGGCTGCGAGGGATACGGCTGCGAGCCGGTCTTTGCCCTGGCTTATATTCGTCATGTGAACGACAATGGCACGGACCTGAAACTCACCTACGCCAGCCCGCGCTTCGAAAGCGCATTGGCGGATCTCGGGATGGGCGAGGAAAAGCGGCAGGAAATTCTCGACCAGATCCTGCACGATGGAACCTGTCAGCACGTCAGGGATTTGCCAAAGAGCGTACGGGATGTCTTCGTGGTTTCAGCGGATATCACTGCCGAGGAACATGTGTTGATGCAGGCGGCGTTGCAGGCTTTTGTGGACAATTCACTTTCGAAGACCGTCAATTTTCCTGAGAACGCCAAGGAACAGGATGTCGCCAAGGCGTACATGCTCGCATGGGAATTGGGATGCAAGGGAATTACGGTTTATGTCACCGGCTCACGCGAGAAGGTTGTGCTCGAAACCAAGGCTACATCAGATAAGAAAGCGGGCGCTTCGACCGCCGTCAGCGCGACAACCAAACAACCGACCCAGCCGCTTTGGCAGCAGACCAAGAAACCCCGCCCGCGCACCTTGACCGGCCGTACGTTTAACGTTGAAACACCTGTCGGCAAGGCGTTCATCACGATCAATGAGAACGGAGAAAAGCAGCCCTTCGAGGCATTCATCAACACCGCCAAGGCCGGCTCGGAGATTGCGGCTGTATCCGAAGCCATCGGCAGATTGATCTCATACATCCTGCGAATGTCCTCTCCCATCGCCCCGGTGGAACGGCTGCGCGAGGTCGTCCTGCAATTGACCGGCATCGGAGGCGGGCGATCGCTCGGCTTTGGTCCGAACCGTGTGCGCTCCCTGCCGGATGGCATCGGGCAGGTCTTGGATATGTACAACAAGGAGCGGGATGGCCAGCCGCTGGAGGAGAAATCGAATGGTGGGAGCGGTCATCATGAAGTCTCCTCCTTGAAGATTGGAGACCTGTGTCCCGAGTGCGGTGAGGCTGCCGTGGTGAACGAGGAAGGCTGCCGCAAGTGTTACGCCTGCGGTTATAGCGAGTGCTGACCCCAACCCAGCCTCCCCCGAATACCTTGGGGTATTTAGGGGAGGCGCCCATCGGGCGGAGGGGGTTGGAGGTACTTATGAAAAACGGTATCTGCTCCAAATGCAATTCCAAGACGGTCTACACCATGCGCAAGGGGATCAGTTTCGGAACCAGCAGTCAGTTTTTCGTCCGCATTTCTTCTGAGATGTTCTCCAAATCCCTGATGGAGGTGGACGATTATATCTGCACCATATGCGGATATTTCGAGACCTACATCGAGGACCGCGCCAAACTGAAAGCGGTGGCGAAGGATTGGAAAAAGGTGGGATAACCGTTGAAATCACTACGACTCCCTCGGGGAGTCCCGCGCAGGCATGCTTACGACAATCAAGATCCCGTTGTTATGGTCTAATTGGCTCAACAATATGCAAACAAAAAATCACCAGCCTTTGGTTGTCCCGCTGGTTGTCTTATCGCTTCTCACAACCGCATTCGCCCCGAGGCCTGAGAGTTACTGGGCGCGCCAGCTGCGCCTGCACGGAAAGATGAACCTGCCGGTGGATGCAATTCGACAGGCGAAAGCCACCTCCTGCGGAGAGGCTGCCTTTGTTATGGCATACAACTATGCTTATCCCGAGACGAAGGTCACAGAAACACAGGTGATCGAATTAGCCGCGGGGGAGGGGTGGTACACGGAACTCAATTTCCCCTATACCAGTCCCGAAGACATGGGGAACATTGCCCGTCATTACGCGGATACGGTCTCGACCGGTAGCGTGGACGAGAAGGATGAGGCGCTGTCCTTCCTGATCGAAACGCTGACCGGCGGAGACCCCCTGATCATCGACCTCCTCACCCGCCTCGGGGACCCGGCTTCGGGGGCGCATTTCGTGGTCGTGACCGGTGTGATGCTCAAGGAAGGCAGCCCCGACGAGACGTGGATCTATTTCAACGATCCGCTGTGGGGCAGCCGCCGCGCCAAATGGAATGGCGATAAGGGGGTCTGGAATTCCTGGCTGAATAACGGCGATCCCGGCGGCTCGGGCTGGTGGATGGTGATCTCCTCGCCGTGATGAAGTATATGAGGCTTGCACTAGATTACTAGGAAATTGGATGGGCAGGGGGGTTGACCCCAACTTGCCGATGGTCTTTGAGGGGTCGGTTTTGCCATGATATAATGTGTCTACAATTGTAGATATATTAGGAGTTGAAATGGTAACAGTCGGTATTCGTGAACTAAAACAACAGGCAAGTGAGCTGGTTCGTATGGTGCGTGAAACCGGGAAAGAGGTACAAGTCACGTATCATGGAGAGGTTGTCGCGCTGATAATTCCCGTCCGATCATCGAAGAAGGATGATGCAAATGCGTGGGCAAAACTCGACCATCTTGCGGCGGAGATCGGCGCGCGTTGGCCGAAGGGTATCTCTGCAGTGGACGCGGTATCCGAGGCACGGCGATAGGTGTTCATTGTTGTCGACGCAAGTGTATGGGTGGCAAGGCTGGTTACGGATGATGCTTTCCACGGACCCGTGAAGACATGGATGTCAGTTCGACGAAACGAGGATGATCGATTTCTTGCCCCGTCCCTCCTGTTGGCTGAAATCGGGGGCGCAATTGGTCGTCGTACGACCCCGGCACTTGGATTGAAAGCTGTTGAGCATGTCCAAAGCCTGCCTGCGTTGCAGTTGGTGGAAATGGAGTATTCATTATTGCGCGAGGCGGCTCAGTTGGCAGCCGAACTTGGCTTGCGAGGCGCGGATTCGGTCTATGTAGCCCTTGCCGCCCGCCTGGACCTGCCCTTGATGACTTTGGACGCGGATCAGAAGGCGAGGGCTGGCGGACGGATACGAATCCTGGAGATTTCAGGATGAGGACGGGAGGGGTAAGGTTATGGTGAATTTGGATGGGCCGGTGTGTTAATTCCCTCGCCCCCACTAGCTCGGGCTGGTGGATGGTGATTTCCCCGTCGTGAAAGGAAAGCATTACCATGCCCGAAAAACGCTGGGAATTCGAACTGGACGGAGCGCGGCATGCCGTGGAGCTGGAGCACAATACCTTCTCGGGCAAACAATCGGTGCGTGCCGACGGGCGTCTGCTCCAGTCGCCGGGGGGCGCGGCCGGCCGGCACGCCTTCCGCATCGGGGCGCATGCCTGCGAGGTTGCCGTCGCCAAAAAGGGCGGAAAGTACAGCTACGACTTCCTGATCGACGGCGTCTCGTCCACGCCGGAGCAATACGCAAGTGAAATGGCCGAGGCCCAGACGAGCGAGCGGATGAAAGCCATGCGCTGGTGGGGTGTCATCATCTGCCTGGCGATCGGGGTTGTGGGAAACTGGTTCAACTGGTATTGGGCGCACTCTCGAGGGTATTTCTACGACGAACTCGCGCTCCTGGCGCCCGCAGCCCTGGTGCTCGGCCTGTATTGGCTGGTCTCCCCCAAGGATTTCGTGGCTCAGTACTCCGGCATCTCCCTGCGCATGTGGGTCGTGATCGTCATCGCCTTCCTGCTCGGCTTCGCCAATATGTACGCGCTGGCTCACGGGTGGTATTAACTCAGAAGAAATCCTCCCCACCTTAAATCACTTCCGGAACCTCGAGAACGATGAATGTCTTGCTGAATTCCGCGTTCTCAGCGGAAGTATCAAGCCTCAGTTGAATAGGACCATTGCTTGTCTACGGCACTGGCGTGAGTGTCGGTGTATCGGTGGGGGTGGGTGTCACCGTGACAGTCGGGGTAATCGAAGGGGTGACGCCCGGCGCGGAGGTCTTGGTCGCCGTTGGCGGCGTCCCGCTCGGACCCGAAACGACGATCTGCACATACACCTCCTCGCCGAAGAACGCGCCGGTCGCGGTGGACATGCGCCAGTTGCCCTTGAGCGTTCCGGTCTTGGTCGGTGCGACCATCGCCACCGAGATATTCGTCTCCGTGTTGGCCGGCACGCTTTGCGCCAGCGTATATCCTGCTCCGCTCAACGATTCTCCGCTGGTGAACGCAAATTTGAACCCCGCCTCCCACGTGCATGATCCGGTATTGCGGACCTTCCAAGTCTTGGTGAAACTCTGGCCGGGCGCCATGACCGTGTTATCCGGAACCGTCACATCTGCAACATAGGTCATGCGATAACACGAAGGAGTGGCGGCGGCGCCTCCGGCGGGGGGCAGTGTGGCGAACCCTGAAAGTGTAGGTGAGACGAGCCCCACAAGGGTCGGTGTGAAGATTGGCAAGGGCGTGTTCGTCGGTCCGAAAAGCGCCGTCATCGTCAATCCGTTGGCGAAGGTCTCCACCGCCATGGTCTGGATGGCCGGCGGATCGAGCGTGGGGGTGAGGTCAGACTCGCTCCCGCCGCAGGCAGTCAGCAGGAAGAGAAATGGGATCGCGGCGCGAATACATGCTACTACTGGTTTACTCATTCTATTCCTTGTGTAAAAATCCCGACGTAAACAGGGATCTCATCCTTTCATTGGATGGCTTTAATGTCCTTCCGCCGGGGTTGAATCATCGGGGTCGATTCTAACAGACGAGGGCGGATGCAAAAATCGACGGATCGCGTACGATATCCGTACGCGCGGGGTACGGTTAAAGCGAGGTTTACCCTTGTGTGCTATTTGGGCACTATGGATATGAGTTTTCGCGTAGGCAATCGCAGCATAGGCGCCGCGTTCTTCCAGGCACCTCCCAAAAAGATGACAGCTCATCCTTCCAAAGATGAGCTGTCATCTTTACCAACTTGACCTGTCATCATTACCCAACCTGACCTGTCACCTTGATCAACAAGACAGGTCAGGTTCAACCACTTGACTTGTCTTGTTTGAGATTGAGTCCTTCTCCTTGATAGATTGCGTATAGACAACAATCCACCTAGAAGGGCTGAGGCGGATGGAGGTCCGCGTCGCAGGCTTGTTTCAAATAGCCGTTTTTGAGAAATCGATCGTTTCCAGCACCTTTTTGAATGCCTTGCCCGGATTAAAGCGGGGCTTGATCCCGGTGACCTTCTGGGGCGTCACAGCCTCGGCTGTATCCGAAGGGTCCGAATCCACTCTAAGCCAGAAACTCCCGAACTCGCCCAGCTCCACGATGTTCCCTTCGGCCAGCTCGCGCGGGATGGTCTTCAGGATGGTCTCCAGCGCGGCGAGCAAGTCTGCAGAAGCCAGGGCGGTTTCCCGCGCCGCCGTTTCGGCCAACTTGCGTGTGGTCACGCGGCCGGTGGACTTTACGGATGGGTAGAATTTCTTGGGGGCAGCCGGGTTTGCCGGATTGCCCCGTTCGACTACATTGAATTTCACGGTCATGGATACTCCTCTCTTGTGGCTGGTGCGGGAGACGACGCTGTCACCCTGCTTTGACACCAGTTTACAAAATTGAAAGGTCCATGTCAACCGGCAATTTCGGCTTCCCCTGGCAAATTCGGGGATGAAGCGCGGGTATAATCGGCCTCAATCTCGAACACTCCATTCGATTTGCAACGATACACCGGAACAAAAGGCAAAGGTGTACTTCGATAACCGGACCACGGGTTTTCTCGCCGCCCTGATCCCCCTGCTCCTGGGAATCTTGATGTACTACTATTCAAGAAACCGCAAGGTGTACAGGGGATTCTTTTATTGGTTGACTGCGATCATGATCATCGGTCTGGGATTTTTGCTGCTGGTCTTGCGCGGGATCATCCCCGATCTGCTCTCGGTCGTGGTTGCAAACTTGGTTGTCACCTATGGCGGAATTCTGGTTTACGAAGGATTTCAAATCTTCTTCAAGCGCGGAGGGCGGAATCATTATCTGTACGGCCTCCTGGGTCTGTATACGCTGGTTCTGGTGTACTTCACCTATGCCCAGCCGGATATCAATACCCGCATAATGGTTTCGTCAGCCGTTTCGTTCATATTGAATTTGATGATCGGCTATATACTGTTCTTCCATTCGCCGCTGCGTTTGAGGCCGGCAGCCCGGACTGCGTCCTTGAACGCATTCTTCCTGGCGCTGGTCTCGTTGCTGAGAGGGGGGTTTACCCTGCAGCTGGATCGACCAACAGACTTGTTCACGGACCAGTCCGTCTTTTGGTATACGCTGGCGTTTATTGCCGGCCTGATCGTATGGGCGTTTTCCTTCTTTGTGATGAACAGTGCGCGCGTCGAGCTGGAACTCGAGGATGCGCGCCAGGAACTGGTAAAGATCGCCAACACCGATGCACTGACTGGAATTGGGAATCGTCGCTGGTTCTTCATCAACGCCGCCAATGAATTTCAGCGGGCAGTGCGCAGCGGTCGGGGACTGGCCTGCCTGATGATGGATATCGACGGCTTCAAACAGGTCAATGATTGCCACGGTCATGCCGCGGGAGACAAGGTTCTTCAACAGATCGGAGCCATGCTTCAATCGAAGGTCCGGCCTTTTGACCTGGTTGCCCGGCTGGGTGGCGACGAATTTGTCATTGCCATTACCGAAGTGAAGCAGAAGCAGGCCGTGCGAATTGCGGAGCGCATGCGCAAGGTCATCGAGCGCAGGCCGGTGAAGTATGAGGAATTTTCCCTGCCGGTGCGTATTTCGATGGGTCTCTCCCTTTACAAAGTGGGCGATGCAGATATCGACCAGATGCTCAAACGGGCGGACGCGGCGATGTACCGCGCCAAGAAAAGGACCAAGCGCGAAATCGTAGTCGGTTGACTGGGCTTGTCGCAAGTCTGCCACGAATGGAGGCTGAAGTTATTTATGGCGAAACTCATCCCAGCTTCGGAGAGGGTTGTCCGCGCCAGACGTCTGATTCAGCAGGCACGTGAATTGCCCATCCCGCCTGAAATGGGAAGGAAGGATTTCTCCTACATCGCCAGGGTCAAGGATCTGCTGCGGCAGGCGCGCGATTTGGTGAAATTCATTCCCATGACCGCCGGGGTCAAGGCGGAGATGAAGGACGAGGTGCGGCGCGTGTTGGAGGAGATCGAATTGGCAGACGAAGAGATATTGACCTGATTTTGACCATGTCGACGGTCTGGTGGGAATGTTAGAATTTGATAGGACCGCAGGAGGCGCGCATGCTTTTGGATGAAGATCAGGAGGAAGGCGATTACGAAAAAGCACCGATGCATGTAACGGTGCTGACCGCAGAATATATCGCCAGCGGCCTGGATGATGGCGACATCCCTGCCTTGGAAGCAGCTGAGGATACGCGACTGGGAGAGCAGGATTCGCTCACCATTCAACTCAAGGATGCGGTCGTGCGTACTCTGGGCAGGCTGGTGATTCCCACGCGTACGTTCACCAATTGGCGCATCCCCTCGATGAGGAATGTGGTCGCGATCCTCGCAGACGATGCACCGGCGCAGGAGGCTCTGCTCGAAATTTGGAGGGAATTCTCGGTGCCCTTCAAGGTGATGCTGTACAGCGGTCCGTTCGTGATCGAAGGGACCATGTACTCGGACGACGACGATCCGCCGGAATTCTACCGTCAGGCGTTTCGTCCGATCGAGGATGCGCTGATTTCGCATGTGCCCGATCAGGAGATGGAGCCCATCCGCGTCAAACTGGGATTGGTGAATGTCCTGCCGGTCCATGGTTACCACGTGGAAAATTCATAAAAGATGGGAGGTATTTGACGGGAAAGGAGTGTGAGCGATGAAGGCGAGCGAATTCGATCGATTACTCGAAAAAGCCCGCGAGGCGATCCAGGATGCGGCGGACGTGGATGATTCCGGCCGGGAACTGCTCGAGTTTCTGGACCGTGATATTCGGGCGTTGTTGAAACGGACGGAGGATATCGGAGCGTCGGCTCTGCCTGAACGCGTACGGGTTGCGATTCGCCACTTCGAGGTCACCCATCCCGTGCTTACTGCCGTCCTTTCGGAGATTTCAACAATCCTGAGCAATGCCGGGATTTGAGTACGATTAGCGACATTAAATTATCAAGGAGCAGATTCATGATAAAAAAACCTTCGTACTTGTGGGTATTGGGGATAGGCGTCTTCTTCCCTGTATTGGCGCTGCTAATCGCAACGTTTGGGGGCGGCGGACAGGGCTCGACGTCATCGCCGGTTGATTATGCGCTCATGTTTCTTGCCGGGGCATTGATCGGGACCGGAGTGGTATATCTGCTGCGAAAATGTACAACCCCTGGAGCCTTCCGGACCGTGGTCATCTTCTTCCTGGTTAGTGTGCCCTTGGCCTTGTTCGGCATGATCGTAGGCGGATCGGTCGGAGGAATCGGGTTGATCCTCCTGAGCGTATCTCCGGTTTTATTCCTGGCTGGAATGGGTTACCTCTTCGGGCGATTGTTCTTCAAGCAAAGGACTTAATCATCACCCTGTGCGTTGCGGCCAGGATTTGCTCCAAAGCATTTTGGATGGTCTCTTCTGTGCGAGTGCAGGAGCGGGCGCGAATGGTTCGATACTATTGCATGATTGCCGCACTGCGCTCATCCCTCAACAGGATGTCGATTTGAGGGTTTCCGCCTCGGACCGTTTCATTTACCTGTCTTCATGCCTGCGTAGATGTTTGATAACGGCTCCTCCCCCGGGCTTCATCCGCTCTTTTGTTGCAAATCTGGTGGTGGCACACGAAGCATTCACTTCGGTGTTCCGAAGAAATCGAGCCTCACATATTCGAATCCCCCGTAGAAATGCCAGGCAAACTCACCGTTCATCCAGGATTTGGTCCCCGCGCCGGGCTTGAAGTTCAGTTGCGGGTGCACAGCCCAAACCCGTGTGACTTCTGCATGCGGAATGAAGATAAATCCCTCATATCTGCCAAAGATATCTGTCACAGCCAGCAGGGTTCCGCTCGGATACGACGATAGCGCATAATAAATCTCAACTCCCTCGCTTGGATCGCCATTGGGCGATAACACTGTGCCATGAACCTGGACGCCTGGCGAAGAATTCGTTGGGATCCGAGCAGGCTTATCAATTCGGGTCGGAGTGTCGGCAAAGTGTGCGGTGATCTGGGTTGGGATCGATTGCGGGATGGGCGTTTGAGTAGCTGTAGGGAGGGGCGTATGGGTTAAGGTTTTCAATGGGATTCGCGCGATGGTGGAGGTATACAACAGAAGTGATGGTTCGGGTAAGGGTGAAATCAGTTGCGGCGAACATCCAGCCAACCATGACCATAACACCGCCGGCGTGATTAGGGTCTGTATGCAAAATGTGAAATAGCGATTAAACTGGCGACCATGGGAAACCGTGGCGACCTAACCAGCGAACAATGGGAGCGGATCCAGCGATTGCTCCCGAAG
>Ga0194126_10007382_pt1 | contig 15333 bp, 10 predicted proteins | sample TA2KigC150mmetaG_FD_148641 | JGI IMG/M metagenome (GOLD analysis project Ga0194126, IMG submission 148641) | Freshwater microbial communities from Lake Tanganyika, Tanzania - TA2015035 Kigoma Deep Cast 150m | ecosystem: Environmental > Aquatic > Freshwater > Lake | place: Tanzania: Lake... | reverse complement strand
CTGAATATGATGGTTCCAGGTGATCCGTGCCGCCATCGCCTACCCTCCGCAAAAATGCAGAGGATGGCGGCTTGGGAGACAGATTCACAGATGGGGCCGCTGACCGCTTACGCCGAAGCGCACCACGACAAAACGCAGGTTTCACAAGGCTCTACTGCGGGAGAACTTCGTGCGGTTGTAAAAGTCGCTGTATGTCCATCACTTTCCGACGCTGGCGGCGGGCGACGCGGTCATCCACCGGCTGCGCCAGCACATCCCGCCGTAAGCCAAGGTGGCCTTCTTCATCGTGACCTACAGGCGGTACGTCATTACGCGCGAGTTTTTCGGCCCGACCGCGACGAAAAAATAATTGCTCGAAGCGCCGGAGCAGACCGAGCTTTTCCGAGAATAATCCCGTCCGCATGAATGGGTTGGCAAACATCAAGGATATCAGGCATTCCGATGGTGGCGTATCGGAACGGACTAGCCACTAGCCACTAGCCACTACCCAGGATATCAGGCATTCCGATGGTGGGGCATCGGAACTTGCGGAACGACTCAATGCGCTGGTTTCTTCGCCTGCCGCGTCTCGCGCTCGATGTGCTCCAGCCACTGCAGGGCGGTCTTGGTCATGGCTGGGGTGTTTTTGGCCTGGAGGAAGGCGGCGCGCGCGTCGTTTTTCGCATCGAGCCGGTAATGGGCCATGCCTAGCAACAACCAGGCGCCGCCGGGGTTCTTGAGGCCGCCCTTGGCCAGGGCGCGGGTCAGGGCCAGGCGGGCCTTGTTCCAGTCGCGCAGTTCGCTGTAGATCTGGCCCAGGCGATGCAGGGTTTCGCCGGTGGGGGCCAGAGCGGCGGAGGTTTCGAGCGCGGCGGCCGCCTTGCCGAGTTCGCGCGCCTCCATCCAATTGTCCGCCAGCAGGCCGAGATTGCGCGGGGTCTTGTCGACGCCCCCGCGGTCGATCTCCCGTTGCAGGATTTCCGCCGCGCGCCCGGGCAGCCCCTGGTAACGCAGCATCTGGGCCAGTTGCACGATTTCATCCGTGGACCGCGGCAGTCCCCGCTCGTACATCAGTTGCCGCACCGCCAGGGCCTTCTTGTCCTGCTTGGCTTCCTGGTAAAGGCCGGTCAGTTGTTGCCAATACAGCGGCTTGTCGGGCGACTTCTCGATCAACGCGGCCAGGTCACGGATGCAGGCGTCCAGATCGCGCGATTCGTGATGCAGGCCCAAGAGCATCTCGTACCACTCCACTTTCGGCTCGGGGGTGCGGGCGATGAGCCGCTCCAGGGCGGCGGCCGCCTCGGCGTACCGCTTGCTCTGGGTCCGCATGTCCACCAGCATCAGGTAATAGTCGGGTTTGGGATCTGGATCCTGCTGGATCAGCGTCGTCAGCGCCTCCTCCGCCTTGGGGTAGTTCTGAGCCGCCACCGAGTATTGCGCGAGTTCCAGCAAGACCTTGGGAACCTCCCTGGCGGGCAGGGCATGCAGATCCAGACATTCCTGCAACAGAGCCGCCGAGTGAGGGTAATGCTTTTGTTGACCATAGAGCGTGGCCAAGTTGCGGAGCAGCAGCGCCTTGGCGGCCGGGGAGTCCTTTAGCCTGGGCAATAACGCCTGGCCCCGTTGCGCGGCCTCGGCATAGGCCGATTTGGCGGTCAACGCTTCGATGGCCTGGAATTCCTTGACGATTTCAGGCGGCACGTCGATTCCGGGCGTGGCCGCCGGCTTCTCGGCGGCTAGCGTCGGCACGGAAAGCAGACATAGCAGCGGCAAAAGGCGGCGCATCTCAGTTCTTGTCCAGTTCGAATTTCAGGGTCTGGGCGGCGCGTTTTCTCACCGGCTTGCCGTTTTCCATGGCCGGCCTGAACTTCCATTGACCGAGCGCATTGATCGCGGCCTGATCGAAGACTCTGGGCGGCCTGGCTTCCCTGACCTTGATGTCGGTGACGGAGCCGTCTTCCGTGACGGTGAATTCCAGCCGTACCCAGCCCTGAAGTTTCTGTCGTCTGGCCTCCATCGGGTAGGTGGGTGGAATGCGCACGATGGCCGCCAGCGCGGCATTGCTTGTCCCTGGCGCCGCGGGCATGGCTTCCCGGGGGACGCCGGCGGCATCGGGCGGGGGCGGCGCCAGCGAGGACCAGTCGGTGGCGCCGGTGACGGGCGCGGCGATCGTGCCGCCGCCGACCGGTAGGGCCAAGCGGGGCATCTCGAAGGCGGGCGCGACGGCTGGCTGGCTGGGGCTGGCCGGCGCGGGGGCGGGGGCCAGGGTTTCCGTGGGCGGCGGCGTGACCGTGGCCGGCGGGGGCGGGGGCGGAAGCTCGCGCGTGAGGGTTTCCGGAATGGGGTCCTCGCGGTGGAGCCGGACGAAATCGACCTGGGTCAGCGCCTCGCGGTCGGTCAGGTCATAGTGATGCTCAAGCATCAGATACATCATCCAGTACAGCGCACCGGAGACGATCAAGCCCAGCAGCAGGGAGGGTATCAGGCGGAGAATCACCGGCTTTCGGCCTGTGTGGCGATCGCGATGTCCTCGATGCCCGCGAGCCGGACCTGATCCATCACGGCTACCAGCACATGGGCCTGAGTGGCCCGGTCGGCGGCGATCACGGCCGAGCCGAGGGACTGTTCGCTTTGCAGACGAACGATGTTGGCGCGAACCGCGCGGATGTCGACCGGATGCTTGTCCATCCAGACTTCACCATTGGACTTGATCGCTATCATGACCTGCCCCTCGCCCTGGACTTGCCCGGTCTGGGCCGAGGGCCGCTGGACCTTGATGCCAGCCTCGTTGACGAAGGTGGAGGTGACGATGAAGAAGATCAACATGATGAAGGACATGTCCAGGACGGGCGTCAGGTCAATAACCGCGCTTTCGTCCTTACCGTTGTTGTTGTTGGAGCGGCGACGGCGCATGGGTAATCTCAATCAAAGCGAAGGATATCGGCAAGCCGGTGGGTCGCCTCCTCGACGCGGAGTTCGATGCGGCGGCAGAAATAGATGCCGGAAATGGCGATGACCAGGCCGGCCATGGTGGTGATTACGGCATTGGACACACCGGTGGCGGTGGCGCGCGCGCTGTTGCTCCCGGTGGCCCGGATGACGTCGAACACGTCCATCATGCCCAGCACGGTGCCCAACAGGCCGAGCAGTGTGCAGAGACCCACCAGCATGCGGATGATCGGCAGCGTCTTGCTCATCTCGAGTTCGGTCGCCGAGATCATGGCCTCCCGGATGCGGTGCGCGTGCCAGGATTTGTGTTCGCGCCGCTCCTGCCACTGTTGGCTCAGGCGGGCGAAGCGTCTGGGTTGCTGGAAGGCAAAGTAGAGGAAACGCTCGACGATGAGCGACCAGAGCAGCACGGACACGAGCAGTATGGCCCACATGACCTTGCCCCCGGCATGGATCAGGGCATCGATCTGGCCGATGATGTCCGCGAGCAGGTTCATGCCTGGCGTTTTTCGAGGTTCTGACACAACAGGCCGGCGCTTTGCTCGTCGAGGATATGGGTCAGGGTGCGGCTGCGGGCGATCAGCAGACTGTAGAGGAAGGACAGCGGCACGGCGACTTCCAGGCCCAGCATGGTGGTCACCAGGGCCTCGGCGATGCCTCCGGCCATGAGCCTGGGATCGCTGGAGCCATGCAGGGTGATGGACTGAAACACCTGAATCATGCCGGTTACGGTGCCCAGCAGTCCCAGCAGGGGGGCCACGGCAATCAGCAGCTTGACCAAGGGTTGGCCGCGCTCCAGCGCGGGGAGTTCGCGCAGGACGGCTTCGTCCAATTGCAGCTCCAGCTTTTCCACGCTGGCGTTGGGATTCTCGCCAGCGACGGCCAGTACGCGGCCCAGGGGATTATCGTTACGGTATGCCGACATGTCGGCGAGCTGCGCGGTCATCTTCAGGCCGGTGCGGCGGAGAATCCAGAGCTGGGTCAGCACGATGATCGCGCCGATGATGCCCAGCACGATGATGATGTAGCCGATCACGCCGCCCTGCTTGAGACGTTCCACCGTCGTCGGCACCTGCATGGCCAGATCGAGTACGACGCCGCGCGCGGGATCGACGGCGACCTTGACCCACTCGCCCTGGGGCTGCCGGAGATTGCCGGCCAGGGAGAGATACTCCCGATCCGGTTGCCGCGGCAGTTCCACGAGCTGACCGGTTTCCGGGGTGTAGCGGAGATATTTGCCATCCGCCAGCGCGGAGAAAGCGCCGATCCTATAGATCTCGGCCTGACGATCCGCGCCGAGCGCATTGGTGACCTCGCCGTTGAATCGAACGACCTTGCCCGACTCCGTCATTTCCTGGAGTGCCGCGAACCAGAGATCCTCGAGTTGCTGGATATTCGGCAGTTCCTTGTTCTTGGCCATAATCTCCAGCTTCGCGCCACGATCCGGGAACTGGGCGGAAATCAGCGAGTTGTCCAGATCCGCCTTCAAAGTGCCCGCGAATTCCCGGACGCCGCCGAACAGGTCGCTCAGTTCTCCGCTGTGAGACTTCAGCGCGGCGGTCAATTCCCCGAGCTTTTTCTCGTTGGCGGCGAATGCCTCGCGCAACGCCTTGCTGTCCGCCTCGGCCTTGGCCAGAGCCGCCTTCGTCTCGTTCAACAGCTTTTGCTGTTGATTCTTGTCGGCCAGAAACCGGGATTTGCGTTGCTCATCCATGCGGCTTTCCTGGGCGCGCGACTCCTGGACCTGGCGTAGCAGGTCATCCAGCTCACCGGCGTGCGCGGTCCAGGCCAGGCTGGCCAGCAACAGGGTTGCGAATGTCTTGCTCATCGCGCGGCCTCCGGCGGCTCCACCGCGATCGACAGGAGTTCCGGCGCGCGCTCCTTGCGGGCGATCCCCAGGCCTGTATGGATGGCATTGTTGTAATTGGCGGGCAATTTCTGCCACTGGCGAATCTTGTTGTTCCAGACGCCGCTCTCCAGCCCGTCCAGGCTCTGGTAGAACAGCCCGACCCTGCCGACCCTGAGGAAGTCGACGGTGCGCGTGTTGTTGCCGCCATTCTTGAGTTCCGCCCGATAGGCTTCAATGGTCTTGCCGTATTCATTTTCGACCTGGTAAGCCTCCAGCAGTCGCCGGAATTTTTCGGCGTCGCTGACATCCGCGCGGTTCATCAGGCTGTTCAATTCCGTGATGCGCCGTGCGCGTTCCTCGGGCAGGAATGGCCGATCCAGCGACACGAAGCGTTGCAGGGTCTCGGTCATCCGCGGCATCAGCGGAACCAGTTCGCGCCGGGTGACTTCGACGTCGCGAATCTGCTTCTCCAGGGAGGCCTGCTCGGTTTCTTGTGATTCGATCAGGCGACGCAGATGGGCGTTGTACGCGGACAGTTGCTCGGTCTGCCGCAAGGCATCGCGGTACTCCTCCAGCATGCGCTGGGTCTGGTCGCGCAGCCCGTCGATGCTCTTCTGGGCGGCGGCAGAGGCCTCGTTGGAACGGACCTGGCGCTCGACGGCTTCGGCCAGCGCCTTGGAGGGCGCCTCCGCCAGGGCGCTTTCTGAAAATCCCAGCCAGGCGGCGGTGAACAGAAGGAAAGATTTCATGCGTGGCAAGTGGGGGAGGATAAGGAAATGAGAGCTATGCATCCAGATTCCTCTAGCAGATTTCATACCCAATAGCTTTCATTTGAAGTTCAACCCCCCGGAGGTGGGTTCAATGGGTTGATCACGTTGGTAGCACGGGCGTTGGTTCAATGCCGCCAGGCGCGGGCGCCGTTGGCTGAGCGGAGTCGAAGCCAACGGCGCCCAAGCCGGTGGTCGGTTCGCTTCGACTCCGCTCAGCGAACGGTGGGCTGGATGGACAGACCCGCGGGGTTGGGGCGACCCATCATTCCGACCCACCTCCAACCCCCCGATCACTATCACTCCAGCCGTTGTACTTCAACTTGATCATTTCGCCGTTTATGCCTCAAGCAAACCGGGCGGAGGGTAACTGGCGGAAATTGTGGCATCTCCAAGGCCACCACCCTGGTGCGGGATATGACACACCACACTGAGTCATTTGCCACACTTTTACCGTCGGGATTAGGGTTAAATTGGCTCCATCCTGGGGATTGGCGCGAAATCCCACCACGTACTGCAAGATGGCGCGAAATGTGAATAGTGAAACCATTATTTAAGCCCACTGAACCACTGTTCGTTACCCCTGTTACCCCTAGAATGAGCAACCCTGGTGTTCGACTGGCGGCATTGAGTCAGTGACGCATCGGTGTTTTTGTTCCATGGCGCCCCTATGGTCACTGCGATGCAAAGGGCGTCTGCAAAGTGTACGTGTCATGAATTCTCGCGATTTTGCCGAGTTCCCCAATCGTTGTCCGGTTAGAACCCTGCTCGCAGGCCTGCTCCTGATCCTCTGCGCGAACACCCGGGCCGAGGAAGAAATCATCGAACTGGATGACATGACCATCACCGGTCAAGCCATGACGGAGACCCTCAGCGCCAAGACGCTCGATGAAGCGGGCCTCGCCACGGAACAGGCCACGGCCAGCGATACCACGGCCCTGCTCAAGGACATCCCGGGCGTGAACCTCTCCACGGGCGGCGGTGTTTCCAGTCTGCCGGTGATCCGCGGTCTGGCCGATGATCGCATCAACGTGGTGGTCAACGGCATGAATCTATCGTCGGCCTGCAGCAACCACATGAACCCGGCCCTGTCCTATGTCGCACCTACACAGGTCGGCAAGGCGACGGTCATGGCCGGCATCACGCCGGTCAGCCAGGGCGGCGACTCGATCGGCGGCACCATCAGCGTGGAACCCCTGGCGCCGGAATTCGCCACCGCGGAACAGGGCGCGATTTACAAAAATCAGGTCGGCCAGTTCTTTCGCAGCGTCAATGACAACTTCGGCGTATCGGCCAGCGGCGATTACGCCACCGAGAACTGGCGCGTGGATTACAACGGGGCCTGGAGCAAGGCCATCAATTACCTCCAGGGCGGCAACGAAACCCTCCGGGTCTATCCGACCGAATTCGAGAGCAGCAACGCCAACATCAAGGTATCGACCAAGCAGGATACCGGCTTATGGACGGCGGACCTCTCCGGCCAGCACCTCCCCTATCAGGGCTTTCCCAATCAGCGCATGGACATGACCCTGAACAATGCGTTGTTGGGTGGACTGAACTACGAGAACAGCTATGACTGGGGACGTCTGGACGGCAAGATCTACTATCACTACACCCGGCACCGGATGAACTCCCTGCCCAGTCGTGATACCGCCCCCATGCCGATGGATTCGATCGGGCAGGATGCGGGTTACCGCCTGCGCGCGCACATCCCGCTGGCTGAACAGCATACCCTGCATATCGGCAATGAGTTCTTCCAGCAACGCCTGAACGACTGGTGGCCCGGCGGGCGATTCAACCCGCAGGATTTCATCAGCGTCAATCACGGCCAGCGCAACCGCATGGGCACCTTCGCGGAATGGCAGATGGACTGGGATGAGGAATGGACCAGCATCCTGGGCGGGCGCAACGACACCTTGTGGACGGATACGGGCTTTGTCGAAGGCTATAACGACGATCCCATCAACGTCTTCTGGTCCAATCAATTCAACGCCCAGGACCATGCCAAGACGTTCGTCAATTTCGACGTGACCGCCATGACCAGTTACACGCCGAACACTTACAGCACCTACGAGTTGGGTTTTGCCCGCAAGCAGCGCGCCCCCAATCTCTACGAGTTGTACGCCTGGACCGGTGGGCCTGAAAAATCCATGATCAACTGGTTCGGTGATGGCAACGGCTATCAGGGTAATCTCAACCTGAAGTCCGAGACGGCCTACAACTTCACGTTTACGGCGAATTTCCATGATGACGAACAGAAGATCTGGAACCTCAGCCTTTCGCCCTATTACACGCATGTCGTCGATTATGTCTTCGGTCAGGTGCAAAGCATTCAGGCCGACGGCTTCCGCGGCATGCAATTCGTGAACCTGCCCTATGCCTATCTGTTCGGCGGGGACGCCACCAGCCGCTATGTGGTCATACCGGACTCGGATCAGGGGAGCTTTGCGCTCAAGGGGACCTTGGCCTATGTGCGGGGCGTCGGCAAGGATGGCATGCGGGGTCAGCCCTGCCCCTACACAAGCGCCTTTCCGGGCGGCCAGTTTGTCTGCCAGGCGACCGGTTGGTCGGCCGAGGGTGAGCTAGCCCCCAACATGGTCAACCTGTATCACATGATGCCGGTGCATGGGACCCTCGCCCTGGAACATCAAATCCTCACGGACTGGGGTGAATTCAACAACTACCTCGGAGTAGAACTGGTCGCCCGCAAGACCGTGGTGGCCACCACCTACAACGAGCCGCTGACACCCGGTTATGCCTTGCTTAATCTGCGGACGACTTACAAGTTCAAACAACTCACCCTGAACCTGGGTGTCGACAATCTGCTGAACAAGCTTTATTACAACCCGCTGGGCGGTGTCTATATCTACGGCACGGCGCATTACCCGTATTCCCCGTCCAACCTGCCCCCTGTCCCGGCCATGGGACGCTCGGTGTTTGCCGCTTTCAACCTGGAGTTTTAAGGCGCAATTCCTTGGTCAGATAACCATGGAGTTGCCATTTATGAAAATAAGACTATTCTTATGTCATCGTTATTGCTGCAATGCAACATTACCGCAATGACGTAATGATCTGTTTCAACCGACGGAGACAACAATGAAGACCAAGCAATGGATGCCGCTCGTCATGGCGGCGACTCTGGGTCTGGCGCTGACGGGCCAGGCCGCCACCGTTACACCCGGAAGCGGGGGCTACACCGCGAGCATGGCTTTCAAGAAGAAGGACATGAAAGGCGGCGAAGCCATTTCCTCGTTCACCGCGCTGCCAAATTCATGGTGCGATCCCCAGGCCAATCCGAGCAACCCAGGGAATACCTCGTTCGATGCCTGCTATGGTTCCACCCTGGGCGCCAAGTGGTTCCTGCTCGATTTGACCAAGCTGCCCAAGCAGGAAGTCAATAAGATCAAGGTCACCATCACGGCCAGCAGTCAATCGACCACCGGCGTGGTACCCCCGGCCATCACGGTGTTCCAGGGTTACCAGAACGAGGGCGCATGGGGTGCCTGGTTTCCAAACAAATTTCAAAGCACTTTCTGGGCATCCAAACTAAAGCCCTTTTCTGATAGCAAGACTGGTACTCCAGCCTGGACCACAGCTTACAGCCCCTCAAGGAATATCGGCGATACCACGATCGAAGCTGAAATGAAGCTGAAATCAGGCAAGAAAAATCTCAACAACAACTATCTGACGGTTGTTGTGGGCGGCGACATACAGCAATTGGATAAAATCCAGGAGGTCGGTTTCAACCTGACAGTGAAAATCGCCAAACCCGTCAAGCCCGGCAGTGGCGGCGCGGGAGGTTTTGACGCCTGTGGCTGCCCTGGCGGCACACTCTGGCATCCCGAGATGAACCACTGCATGGCAATTGGCCTGTGCGATCTGTCTCAATACAAGGGTCAGTGCCAGACGGGTGACCAATGCATCGCCTGCAGCAAGAATGGCGTTCCGCAGCGGCCCAAGCCCGGTGGAGTGTGCCCGTAAACCGGCTTTTCCACGACACTCTTCTGGGTAGCTCATCCCGATAGGGTCCCGGTGTGTAACCCGAAAGATTACGCGCCGGGATTCCGCATTCACCCTCTCCGGCTATCATGATTCTCAGGCGCTGACCGCGCCATTTGGTTTCCTTGGACATGCCTGCCACGACGAACCCAAATCCCGCCGCCAGCACCCCTCACCGCCTGGCCATCTCATTCAAAAAGTTATTGGCGGTCATCCTGGCCCTGACCGGCATCGGCGCGATCCTGTGGCTGGACAACTGGTTCATGAGCCACGTCGACATGCCGGATCTGAACCAGCACATGAGTTATGGCCTGTTGTTGCTGGTGGGCTTCCTGACGAGTTTTCACTGTGTCGGGATGTGTGGCCCCCTGATCGTCGGTTACACCGCCAGCGAAGCGAGCGCGGGTGTGTTCCATCGCTGGACCCATCTGCAATACGCGGCGGGAAAGACTCTCGCCTACAGTCTGATCGGCGCCCTGCTGGGGGCGTTCGGGTCGGTCATTGCCTTCACCCCGCAAACCCAGGGCCTGGTGGGTGTGGCCGCGGGCGTTTTTCTGCTGCTGTTCGGCCTGCACATGCTGAACGCTTTTTCGGCCCTCAGTCACTTTCAACTGAAACCGCCGGCGTTCGTGATGCGCCTGCTGGGACAGCAGTATCGCAAGCACCACAGTCCAGTAGTCATTGGCATGCTGAACGGACTCATGATCATTTGCGGCCCCCTGCAAGCCATGTATGTGATGGCCGCAGGGAGCGGCGACTGGGCCGAGGGCGGACGCATCATGTTGTTCTTTGGTCTGGGCACCCTGCCCATGCTGATGGGATTTGGCTTCCTGACCAGCCTGGTGTCGGCCAATGTGACGCCCAGGCTGCTCAAGGCCTCCGGGGTCATCGTCATCATTCTGGGGACCATCATGCTCAACCGGGGAATGGCGCTGGCGGGTTCTGGCTGGGATTTCAATACGCTGATAGCGCGCGCCTCAACGGCCCTGGCGCCCAGCGGCGCCACCACGCCAAGCTGCGAATCGGAGCAAACCATCCGCATGGAAATTCAATCGGGTCAGTTTTTCCCCAATCAGTTCGTCATCAAGAAAGGCGTCCCGGTGAAATGGGTCATCGAGGGCAAGGAATTGAATGCCTGCAATAAAAGCCTCGTGGCGCCGGATTACGGCCTCAAGTTTGATGTGCGTACCGGCCTGCAAACGATTGAGTTCACGCCCAAGGAAACCGGTGTGATTGCCTGGAGTTGCTGGATGGGCATGATGCCCGGCAGCTTTATCGTGGTCGAGGATGCCGAGCCAGGGCCGCCAGCGAAGCCCTCCGTTTCCCACCGGGTTCAGGATTACCTGGAGCGCACGATAGGGGATTTCAAGGCACTGGAACGGAATACGATCGAGGCATTTCGCCGTTGGCGGGAGACGCTCGGAAGCGGTTGAGGTAAGCGTCCTTACCATCAATCCGTGCAAACGCCTGGCTGTTCATCAGATTCTGACCTGCGTCCCCATCTCGACGACTCGATCCAGGGGTATCTGGAAATAGCGCGCGGCGGAGCCGGCATTCCGGGCCATGGCAATGAATAACCGCACCCGCCACAGCGCCATCCGGGTATGCGACTTGGGCAGCAGGGTCTCCCGGCTGAGAAAGAAATAGGTTTCGGCGGGATTCACCTCGATTTCGCGACTGCTGGACCGCAGCGCCTTCGGAATATTGGGCGACTCGGCGAAGCCATAATGGAGATTGATGCGGAACAGAGCCTCACCCAGCTTCTGGACTACCCGCCGCTTCTCCGGCACGACCCGCGGAACCGACTCCGTGATCACGCTCATGATGATCACATTCTCATGCAACGCCCGGTTGTGCTTCAAATTGCTGAGCAGCGCCAGCGGAATACCTTGTCGGCTGGTGGACATATAAACCGCCGTTCCACTCACGCGGATGGGTGGATTCTCTTCCAGGTTCGCCAGAAACTCTTCGACCGGCATGGCTTCCTCCTGTAGCGTTTCCTGCAGGATGCAACGACCGCTTTTCCAGGTGCTTAGCAAGGTGAACACGACCAAGCCAATGGCCAGGGGAAACCACCCTCCCTCGGGGATCTTGCTTATGTTGGCCCCAAAAAAAGCCAGGTCGATGACCAGGAATCCCAGGGCCAGGAGGACGCTCAGATAGGCGTTCCATTTCCATAGTGTAATCGCCACTACCAGGGCGAGTATCGTATCGATCGCCATGGTTCCCGTGACGGCAATTCCATAGGCAGCCGCCAGTTCCGACGAGGATTGCATGCCCACGATCAAACCGATAACGCCCACCATCAAGGCCCCGTTGATGGCGGGCACATAAATCTGGCCCTTCTCACCCTCGGAGGTGTGCTTGATGGCGAGCCGCGGGCAAAAGCCCAGTTGTATGGCTTGCGCGGTCAGCGAAAAAGCCCCGGAAATGACGGACTGGGAGGCGATGACCGTTGCCAGGGTCGCCAGGATGATCATGAAAGAGAGCGACCCGGGCGATACCGTCAGATAAAAGGGATTATGGATGGCCGAGGGATCGCGGATCAGCAGGGCCGCCTGGCCAAAGTAATTCAGCAGCAGGGCCGGCAGCACCAGCAGGAACCAGGCCTTGCGGATCGGTGGCCGCCCGAAATGTCCCATATCGGCGTACAAGGCCTCGCCGCCGGTCACCGCCAGCACCACCGCACCCAGCGTCAAGGCGCCCTGCCAACCATGACTCATGAAGAAGCGCACGCCATTCATCGGATCCATGGCGCCCAGAATTGCAGGTGTCTGCAACAGGCTCTTGAGGCCAAAGCCGCCAAGGCTCACGAACCAGAGCAACATGATCGGGCCAAACAGGCCTCCTACCCGGTCGGTACCGTGCTTCTGCGACTTGAACAGGAGTAGCAGCACGACCAGCGCGATCGGTATGATGTAGGGATGCAACTGCGGTTTCAGCACTTCCAGCCCTTCCACGGCGCTCAGCACCGAAATGGCCGGAGTGATGACGCCATCCCCATAAAACAGCGAGGCGCCGGCCAGCCCCAGCATCAGAAGAACGGCGCGGATTTCGGGTTTGATGCGCGCCTGCTCGATCACCAGTGACATCAGGGCCATGATGCCACCCTCGCCCTTGTTGTCGGCGCGCATGATGAACAGCACATACTTCAGGGAAATCACGATGAGTACGGCCCAGAAAACCAGCGAGAGAATGCCGAGGATGTTTTGCGGTGTGGCAGCCACGGCATGTTCGCCCCCAAAACATTCCTTCAGGGTGTAGAGCGGGCTGGTGCCAATATCGCCAAAGACAATGCCCAGTGCGGCTACCACCAGCCCCTTACTGTCCTTTTCCCTTCCATACGAAGCTGACATCGCCATCATGCGCAAACCCTCCGGCAGTCAAACATCACTCGAAGCCAAAACAGCGTCCCGAAGTCATGGTGTTGGACGCTTTAACCACAGTTCGCCAGCATGCCCCCACCGTTCGGCTCTTTCTGCAAACAAAAAGCCCGGAAGACGCCCGGTTTTGAATTGATCCCTGAACGTACATCGCTGCAACTGGCAGATCAGCCCGGTGTTTTCAGTCCACCGCAAGTCAGCGCCGGGTCTTCAAGGCCTTGCTCAAGGCATCGGCCATCGCGCCCGCCGGGGACGCCGGTGGGGATTTCCGGTTCGCCGGCTTGCCCGCCCCCACCGGCCTGGACCGCGATTCGGCGTCTGGGGCGGCGGACGCCTCCCGTTTCATGCTCAAAGCAATACGCTTGCGCGGAACATCCACCTCCAGCACGCGAACCTTGACGACATCACCCGCCTTGACGATCTGGCGCGGGTCCTTCACAAAACTGTCGGCAAGGTGGGAAATGTGGACCAGGCCATCCTGATGGACGCCAATATCCACGAAAGCCCCAAAGTTGGCGACATTGGTGACGACGCCTTCGAGCCGCATGCCTGGCTGCAAATCGGTAATCTCGGCGACGCCTTCCTGGAATTGCGCCGTCTTGAACGCCGGCCGGGGATCACGGCCGGGTTTCTCCAGTTCCCTGAGTATATCCGTCACGGTTGGGAGTCCAAAGCGATCGTCGACATAGGTTTCGGCATTGACGCCACGCAGGAAAGCTGTATTGCCGATCAATTCGCGAATGTCCCCGCCCGTGTCACGCAGCATGCGCTCCACGACCGGGTAGGCTTCGGGATGGACCGAAGAAGTATCCAGGGGATTGACGCCATCCCGGATGCGCAGAAACCCCGCCGCCTGCTCGAATGTTTTTTCACCGAAACGCGGCACCTTCCGCAAATCGTCCCGGGACTGGTAGGGTCCATGCTGATTGCGATACTCGACGACATTCTGACTCACCGTCGCGGATAGTCCGGAAACATACTGTAACAAGGAACGGGAGGCGGTATTGACATCCACCCCCACGGCGTTGACGCAATCTTCCACCACCGCGTCCAGACTTTTCGCCAGATGCGATGGGTTGACGTCATGCTGGTATTGACCGACGCCAATCGCCTTGGGCTCTATCTTGACCAGCTCGGCCAATGGATCCTGCAGACGGCGAGCGATCGACACCGCTCCGCGCAATGAAACATCGAGATCGGGAAATTCACCCGCCGCCAGTTCCGAGGCCGAATAGACCGAGGCTCCCGCTTCCGAAACGACGACGCGGGTCAGCCGCAGGTCGGGGTGGCGCTTGATCAGATCCGCCGTGAGCTGATCGGTCTCGCGCGACGCCGTGCCATTGCCGATGGCGATCAGATCCACCCGATGCTTGCTGGCCAGCGCGGCCAGAACCGCGATGGCTTTGTCCCACTCCTTGCGCGGCACATGCGGGTAAATGGTCGCCGTATCCAACAGCTTGCCGGTGCTGTCGACCACGGCCACCTTGACGCCGGTACGCAGCCCGGGGTCCAGCCCCATGGTCACGCGCGGGCCCGCCGGCGCGGCCAGCAGCAGGTCCTTGAGATTGAGCGCAAACACCCGGATGGACTCGTCCTCCGCCAATTCCTTGAGCCGCTGCTTGAGATCGAGATCGATCCGGGGAAACAGTTTGATCTTCCAGGCATGGCGGACGCATTCGCCCAGCCAGCGGTCCGCCGGACGGCCCTGGTTGGCGACACCCTCCCGATGCGCCATCACGCCCTGGGCATGCTCATGGCCTGCCGCCTCGTCCCTGGCGGGCCACAAGCTCAGTTCCAGGATGCCCTCGTTACGGCCTCGATAGAGCGCCAGCGCGCGATGCGCGGGGATCCGGGCGATGGCCTCGCTGTACTCGAAATAATCCTGGAATTTCGCCCCCTCGCCTTCCTTGCCCGGCGAGACCCTGGCAACCAGGACGCCCTCCTCCCAGATGCTCTCGCGTAACTCGGCGACCGTGGCCGGATTTTCGGCGAAGCGCTCCATCAGGATCTGCCTGGCCCCGTCCAGCGCCGCCGCGATATCGGCAATCCCTTTTTCTGGATTGAGATACCTGGCGGCCTCCTCTTCGGGCGCCCTGTCGGGGGCGGCCAGCAACTCCAGGGCCAGAGGTTCCAGACCGGCCTCCCGGGCGATCTGTGCCTTGGTGCGCCGCTTGGGCTTGTAGGGCAGGTATAAATCTTCGAGCAGGGTTTTGGAATCCGCCGCGAGGAGGGCCTGCTCCAGTTCAGGATTCAGTTTGCCCTGCTCGCGAACGCTGTCCAGAACCGTCTGCCGGCGGCTCTCCAGTTCACGCAGATAGCTGAGACGGGTCTCAAGGTGGCGTAACTGGGTGTCATCGAGACCGCCGGTGGCTTCCTTTCGATAACGGGCGATGAAGGGTACGGTCGC
>Ga0194126_10007380_pt1 | contig 15334 bp, 22 predicted proteins | sample TA2KigC150mmetaG_FD_148641 | JGI IMG/M metagenome (GOLD analysis project Ga0194126, IMG submission 148641) | Freshwater microbial communities from Lake Tanganyika, Tanzania - TA2015035 Kigoma Deep Cast 150m | ecosystem: Environmental > Aquatic > Freshwater > Lake | place: Tanzania: Lake... | reverse complement strand
CGTGTTCTTCTTATCTCCGCCAAAACCTCCAGACTCTATACATCCCGCAACCCTCTTTTCCATACAAACATATATTTTTTTAGATTATAAATCCATTGCTAAGTAAGAAAGAGTACAAGGAGAATCAAGCATTAAATTTATAAATGCCTTTTCTTCCATATTATTAAGCAATTAGATTGTAATTTTCGTGACAATTAATACTCACAGAAATACAATTTGTTTGTGCCCTAATCGTATAGTGGCTAGTACACATCCCTGTCACGGATGAAACCCGAGTTCAATTCTCGGTTGGGGCGTTTATGCACATGAAATGCATAATTGTTCTTCGAACAATTCTTTACATTAAACCGAGAATTGAACGAGGAGAGTGAAATTCGAGGTTGGGGCGTTTTCTTTATTTTATTAATTTTTGTGCAATTCTAAATTTTTGTAACTTTAAAGTAATTAAAAATAGTAAGGTTTTTAAGTCAGGTTTTATTGGATTTTTTATGGGACTAGAAAAACTATTTGCAGAAGTTCAAGTATTAGTGGCAAACATAGTTGGAAGAAGACAATTATCTTCACAAGAACTTCCAGGAAACCCTCCAATAGATTTTTATGGGGAAGGTATAGTTAGAGAATCCGAGAACATGGCTCGTGCTTATCGTGGTGTTCTACATACTCTTCAATATAGTAAAAGAAAAATTCCTAATCAAAAGGTAGCTCGTAGAGTAAGAGAACAAAGCAGAACAGCAAGTTCTTATATGGGGGAATTTGCTTTATGTACTAAGAATTTTGCAGATAATTTGAATCGCTTCTTACAATCTCTTTATGGTGCAAGAAAAATGGACATAGACCTTAGAGATTTGAAAGAAAGAGTTCAAGATGCCCCAAGAACAACTGATAATCGCGAAATATATGAAGTATTTAGTCAAGTCCATGATCCTAGGGGGGATTTAACTCATTTAAGAAATGCGAGAGGACATGGTAATGGACACCTAATTGTTTCTTGGGATGATTATTTTTTAATTCCCATTAAAGATGGAAGTGTAGAAGCAAAAGTTTGGTTAGATCAACAAGCACAAGCTTATTTGGGTATGGCTAAAACTATTTTAGAAACAATTTATGAAAAAGAACAAAAAGTTTTGAGTTCAAGAAAAGATTCAAAACCCCATTCTTTAACTATGCAAAGAATAAAAAATTTTACTAAAGCACATAGTAATACTGCTCGAGTTATGTTAGCCTCAGCCCTTGTTTCAGCCGGAGTTGTTGGTGGAGTTATTGGAACCTTAGGTTATCAACAAGCAAAAGAACAAGAAAGAAGACACGGATTAATAGGAGACACTTTTAAATTAGAATCTTCTCTGCTTCAGACAGAAATTTTTGTATCAGAATCACAAGCAGATTTAGCTAAGGCTCTTGAAGGAATAGAAAGAAAAAACTCTGAATATTATAAACATAGGGCTATACAAACAGAAAAAGTTCTTAGAAATATATTAGATACTGCTTATAAAAACACATATGGTTGCACTTTTGCAGAATTTGGCGAGAGACTTTATGGTAATAAGGGAAGTACAAACTCTTTAGCCAAGTAATTACAACGCATCTTTAATGGCTTTCCTTAGCAAGTCCATTTCAGAAGGTTTGTTGGTTGTGATATTATCTGATTCATTTGGTTTTGGAGCTGGTGTTGGGGATTTTGGCTTGCTGGGGTTTCCTATTGTATAAGGAAAATTAGTACTTACTCCAAGAACATAACTATTGCCTGCTATAATTCTTGAGCTTTTTTCATTCCTTTCTTTGAAAACCTTTTTTTTCACAAGTAAAGAATATTCTCTGCAAAACCTTATTATCATCGAATCAGTATTATCGCCAAGTTTCGCAGTATAATTGGTGGTAATAAGAGATTTGTATTCTCTTAATTCTCTTTCCTTGGCATTCTCTTGAGTTGCAGCTAAAGAAACAGAACTAATTAAAGCGACTAAACCCAAGCTTGCGATTAGGCTTCTTATCCCCATAAATTATAAAAGTAATTAAAGTTTATATAATTACTGCTTTTTTATTGATTTGATCTTTGGAAAGATTTTTAAATAACCTTTTTTTATTGGCTTAGATTAAAATGGCACCCTTTGAACTTGTTTTTATAGGAGAGAAGAATACGAAGAGAGAATTGTTCGTTCTGGAGGACAAGCAACTATTTATGATTTGGGTGGGAGAAAAGTAGGAAAGTTTCTTGGAGCAGGCAGGGGTAATTTAAGACGAGATCCTCCTGCAATAGCAGAATTGGTTCATGAATTTGAGATTGCACAATGGCTTCGTTCTTTTGGAGCACCAGTACCTAGACCCTATGGTGTTTTTAATATTCCATTACATTATACTCCAAGAGCTACTCAAGAAACTTTAGTAGAATTTTTCCCTGCTTTTGTAATGGACTTTTGCGAATTTCCTGATGTAGACTCTTTACCAATTGATTCAAGAATAATTCCAACAAAAAAAGCCAAGCGAGAACTTGAAAGATTGCGAGAAGCTGGTTTTACTCCAGGACGAGGTGCTTTAAGTCCGAGAAATCTATTGTGGGACGCAGAAAACGAGCAAGTTTATCTTATTGACTTTTTATTGTGGGCTTTTAATCATTAAGGTGTAGTTTCAGTTTCTGTATTTGTTTCTTGAACTTCTGGCTCTTGTTCAGTTTCTTTATCTCCCCCAAAAATATTACTAAAGAAATTTCCTATTGCTTCAAAGACATTTCCCACACTCTCACCAACTATGCTTAGAATTCCTTCTCCACTTCCAGGATTATCTCCAAACTCTGCGCTTGCATCTTTACATTCAACATCAATAATACAATCCCATCCTTCCCCAGAAGGTCCCATTTTAGGTTCACCATAGCAGTTTTCACAAGTTTGACATTCTTTCTTCTTTAATTCAAGTTTTTCTTCATTTAGGCATGGCCCTTCGTAAAGATGTTCACAACTTTTCGCGCATTCTTTACATATTGAATTACCTATTTCTCCTTCTTGACTTGCTTGACAGATTGTTCCTGGACTTTTTGCATTAACGCATTCTCTTATACATGCCTCTTCTGCATTTTTTGCTTCTGGCTCTTTTATCATGTCACATTCTTTCTCGCATTTTTCTTTATTATTATTTTGGCAAGTAAAATCATATTCCCCACAACCAACAAGAACACAAGTCTCCATACAACTTGTTTCTTCTGTAACTTCTGGTTTTTTAGCATTACATTGAGTTTGACACTTTTCACTATAATTCGCCATACAAGTCATGTCCATAGGAGTACATCCCATGCTAGTCGCACAAGCCATCATGCAATTTTGTTCTTCTTGTGTTGGCCCAATACTTGTTGGGGCAGGAGAACCCGCAAAGCCCTGTTGTGTGGCTTTGCCTGTTATTTTATTCCAAACATCACTAAACCAATTAGCAGAAACAAAAGCTGAACCTAAAATAATAAAAACCACAATTGCAAAGAGGATAACTACTTTCACTTCTTTTTTCATGATTATTATTGTTTCTTGTAGTTTAAATATTTTATTATTAGTTAAGAAATCAAACTAAAAATTCCTTTCTGAATTAAAAATACAGCAGTAAAAATCATGAAACCATAAGAAATTGGAATAAATACTGCGAACACAAGTATAATTCCGCAAAAAATATCAATTATACTAGCGAAATCTCGTCCAAGTAAAAAAAGCGCACCCTTCACAATCAAGTATATTGCAAATATCCAAACAATTTTATCAGGCAAGCTTTCAAAAAAATATCTCAAGACAAGAACAATTGCCGATATAATATCAAGTATGCCTAGTATTTGTATCATTTCTACCTCTTAAAAATGCTTCCGCACATTTTTCTTGTTCTTTCTACTTCTTGCGGAGCTCTAAGTTTATGATTTGCTTGCTGAGTATTTGAACCTGCGACACATTGAAAGGCGGTTGCAACAAATTCTATTTCTCTTGGAGTTCTTGGTGGGGCTAGGGGGTCTGTAAATCCTGAAACAACATAATTAAGAAGAACCTCTATACCATAACCAATTCTAAGCTTGCTATCTGCATTAAGCATATTTGAATAAACAGGACTAAGTAAGGTGCTTAATGCTGAAGTTTTATATGCTCTTTGCCCACTTAAAGCACTCATCGCACCACAGACAGAGCCGATAGTCATTAATCTTCCTCTTTGTAGTGGTTCTGTTAATTTCACAATTTGTTCGGGTTGTATTCCTTCTACATCTGCATCAATAGACAAAAATACCTTATTATCTGGAGAAATTCTTTGTAATCCATAAAAAAAAGCACCAGCCTTTCCTAAATTTCTTTCAAGTCTTATTAATTCTGCACCCGCTCGCTGAACTTCTTCGGCAGTATTATCTGTAGAACCATCATCAACAACAAGGGGCTTGAGTTCTATTCCTGCTATTCTGAGTCGTCTTATATTTGCTATTATCGCCCGAATATTTCTTTCTTCATTGTATGCACATATAAGAACAGGTATATTTTCAGGCATATTTATTCCTTGCAACAATCAATTGCTTTCTTTAAAGCCTCTCCGATTTTTGAGAAAAAACTCTTATCTTCCTTTGCTAAATTAATCTTGCTACTGCTGTTAAGTTCTTTATCTTCTGCAAGCTCTCGCTTAATATCTGCGTCATACACTAGCCCTTTTTGTTTAACATCGTCAACTTTAATCATTCCAAGGTTTAAAGCCCAGAATAAAGAATACATTTTGTAAGCTTTATCAAATAAATCATGGGCTTCTTTTTTATCGCCTTTGCCAAGCATTTTTGTTCCAACTTCCATTAATCTCATTGATGTAGCTAACAGGTGTTTAGAAATGCACCAAACCTCTCCTTCATAATCTTTTATTATTTTCTTTAGCAAGTCTTTTCTCATTTCTCTTACTTCTCGCAAAAGTTCATAATACTTGTCTTTGTGCCCTGTTTTTTCTGCTGTAAAAAACAAATGTTCCTCAATACTAATAAGATTCATTATGGCAATGCTCAAATCCTCGTCGCTTGATAAGTCTAGCTTTTTTTCTTTAGTTACTTTTTCTACTTTCTCTAGTAATTTTTTTACATCTTGTTCGTTTGTCATTTTGTTTTGTGTTTTTAATTTACTATTTGTTTTTATTTTTATATTGAACTTATTTTAATTAATAAGTTTGCAATTACGCTGACTATTATTAAGAAAATTAAGGGTATAAGTATCTTTTGGTAGTTAATCATAACCCTATTATCATTTATTTTTTTCAAGTAATTATTAGCAAGCATAGCAAGAATGAAAACAATTGTGCCTATAATAACTCCGAATAATACTTTATCTATTCCAAAGATTACATTGCCAAGAGCACCCATTACAGGCTCGCCGTTAATTTTCCAGTAATATAATGGGACAATAAATAATGCATAAAAGGCAATAATGACTAATATTTTTCTAAAAAGGAAATGAATATTCTTTCTATTAAGGTAATCAATCATCCAGGCTATACTTGAGACTATTAGAGCACCAAACCAAATTCCTGTAATAATATCATTAATACCCCAAGCTCTAAGAAAACCAACACCCGCTCCAACAGCAACAGTACAAACAGGGCAAACCATTTAAGAATTATTTAAAGGAAGATTTAATTTTAATTTAAAGTAATTTATTATTGGCGTATCGCCCACATAACATTTGTTCTCAGCACTATCGTAATATAATGGAACTCTGAGGTCAGATTGAGATATTTTACATATTTTAGCTGCTTGAAGAATTAATTGGGTGTTGACTGGCTTGCTAATTTCAAGATGCTCGAATTCAATCTTGCTAGTTATATTATTTAGTGCCACAAACGCATCTACTATTTTACAATGCGGGCAGTCATATCTGTAAAATAAAATATTTTTCCCAAGTGTTTCGTTATTATTGGATTTGTATAAATAAGCCCCGTATAAGAGTGCTATAACTATTAAGGATATTACCAAAAAACCCCAAACAACTTTCTTTGCTTTTTCCATTTTTTTAAATCTTTTTTGAATTTATATAGCTTATGAATTTTAGGTACTATTTTCAGACAATAAACATTTAAAAACCTATAGATATATTGATTAATATGGGAGCTGGGGAAAAGATTAAGTCTTTTATAGCACAATGTGGAAGGGTTTGGCATTTGCTTCGTAAACCTTCTAGCGCAGAGCTTAAGGGAGTTTCTAAAATATCTGCAATAGGACTAGGGTTAATAGGATTATTAGGTTTTGCAATCTCTGTAATAATGACTTTTGTATATCCTAAATAATTTTTTATAATTAAAATTTAGAGATGCAAAGTCATACAAGATAAACTATTCATGAAAGGAGGTGTAATATGGCAAAAAAATCAAATTTATTAGGCGCTTGGGCTTTCTTTATTGGAGTAGTTCTAGCAATTATTGTTGGAGTTCTTTCTGGTTTGGAAGTGGTAAGTTTAGGAGATACTGTTGTACTCTCTGTTCTTTCTGCAGTTGGAGTAATCGTAGGCCTATTTAATGTTACAGGTGGAGAAAAAACACCTTTCCTTTTATCAGGAATATCTTTAATAATTGCTAGCGTCTTCGGAATGTCTTTAATGGCTCTAGTTCCTGCTTTAGCAGGAATATTAGCAGCTCTTTTAGCAATCTTTGTTCCAGCTACAATAGTAGTTGCAGTAAAGAATGTTTTCGGACTAGCTAAAAATTAAATAAATTAAATTTTTATTTTTCTTTTTTATTTCTTTTTCTCTTCTCTTTTTATCCAGTTTCAAAATCGAAACATTTATAAGTCCTATTTTTTTACTTTTATTAACTTCTTCTCAGAGTTTAACTACTGAGCTGGAGCCAGTAAATATAAAAATCAGAAAAATTAATATAAATTAAAATAAATAAAATGGTAAATACCGAAGGCAATTTGGGGAAAAGTGTCGTCTCAGGAAAACCTAGGTTTGCATAAGACAATGATATTTGTTATAAAGGTTACAACAAACAAAGAAGATAGAGCAATGGAAATGATCTCTGACAAAGTTCATAAAAAAAATCTTAATGTATATTCTCTTACACGCCCACATGGACTTAGAGGATATATTTTCTTAGAAGCTGCAGACCGAGAATCAGCAGAAGAAGCAGCATTTAACTTACCCTATGTAAAAGGTATTATTGGAAAAACACTAGCCTATGAAGAAATTAAAAATATGCTAACTCCAAACTTAGAAGAAGTAGATATCAATAAAGGAGATATTATTGAAATTATTGGCGAGCCATTCAAAAAAGAAAAAGCTAAAGTAACTCGTGTAGATAAGCAAAAGGGCGAAGTAGTTGTTTCTTTGCTTAATGCAGTTGTTCCTATTCCAGTTACAGTTAAAATCGATAATGTCAGAGTTATTAGAAAGGAAGAAGAAGCAAATGCAGATACAGAAAGTTTAAATAACCAACAATCAGAAGAAAATTCAGGAGAAATGTTACTATGATAATTAAGTTAATGGTTGACGGCGGAGAAATGAAGCCAGGCCCAACAGTTGCTCAAAAAATTGGACCTTTAGGAATTAATATGGGTAAAGTTATTTCTGAAGTTAATCAAGCTACTCAAGAATTTAAAGGTATAAAAGTTCCAGTAAGTTTAGATGTTGACCCAAAAGCTAAAACTTTTAAGGTTGAAGTTTCAAGCCCACCAACCTCTGAGCTATTAAAGAAAGAACTTGGAGCAGAAAAAGGTTCAGGAGATCATAAAAAAAATAAGATTGGAAATATTTCTATTGAAACAGCTATCAAAGTTGCAAAAACAAAGCACTCAGGAATGCTTGCAAAAGATTTTAAGTCTGCTGTAAAAAGTGTAGTCGGAAGTTGTGTCAGCCTGGGAATTCTTGTAGAGAATAAATTAGGAACAGAACTCGAACGAGATATAGAAAAAGGATTATTTGATTCAGAAATTAAAGCTCAGAAAACAGATACTTCTGCAGATAAGAAAGCCAAACTTGAAGCTTATTATCAAGAAGTTATCAAAAACCAAGAAGCTCTTAAGAAAGCTGAAGAAGCTGCTAAAGCCGCTGAAGAAGCTGCTAAAGCCGCTGCTACACCTGCTGCTACAACTGGCGCCGCTGCTGCTGCCACACCTGGAGCTGCCGCTACACCGGCAAAACCTGGCGAGGTAAAGAAAGAAGAACCAAAAGCCGCTAAAGGAAAAGAAGCAGCCAAGAAATAATAAGTTTATAAAAATATTTATAAACAAACCTGCCCCAGTTTAAATCAGGGGGATGTAGTATAACCTGGTTAGTATCCGAGCTTTGGGAGCTTGAGATCCCGGTTCAAATCCGGGCATCCCCACTTTTAAAATAGTGAAAGATAAAAGTAAATAAAATCAAAAAATAAAAAAACAAGAAATTAAAAACGAACATGGGAAAATTAGAAATAGTAGGTTCATCCGGAAGATTTGGAGTGCGTTATGGAGTTAGCGCTAGACGTAGAATTGATGAAATAGAAAGCAAACAAAAGAAAAAGCAAAAATGTATTTTCTGTAAAGGTATTGCCAAAAGAATATCCAAAGGGATTTGGGTTTGTAAAAAATGTGGAAAAAAATTCGCAGGGCATGCTTACTACTTAGAATTATCTAATGCTGAACAAGCAGAAGAAAAAGCAAAAGCTAATTTAATAGAAAAAGAAAAGATTTTAAAGAGCAAAACAGTTAAAGAATCAAAGGAAACTCAAGTAAAATCACCAAAACGAAAATCTAAATAAATCTAAATAAAAATGGTCAACTATAAATGCTTTAATTGCGGAAAATCTTTGACAGAGAAAACTCTAGAAAAGAGATTTGTTTGTCCTTATTGCAATTCAAAGATATTTTATAAACCAAGAAAAGTTATAACAAAGGTTAAAGCAGTTTAACCCGAATTAATAAAGATTATTCTAAAATGGAAAAGGAAACAGAAACACAAATTCAACAATTACAAATGTTTGAGCAAAATTTACAATCTTTGCTAATGCAAAAACAGGCGTTTGAAATGGAATTAACCGAAACTGAAAATGCAATGACAGAATTAGATAAAGCCGAAGGAGAGGTTTATAAAATTGCAGGAAGTTTAATGATAAAAGGTTCAAAGCAAGAGATTTTAAAGGATTTAAATCAAAAAAAAGACTTACTTAGTCTTAGATTAAAGACCATTAATGATCAAGAGAAAAAAATATCTGAAGAAACAGAAAAATTACGCGAAAAAGTTCTTTCTAAAATAAAAAATCAAAAATAAAAACGATTTTTTAATGTTTATTTTCCAAATACTAATATTTAAATTATATTTTTATTTTGTTTAAACCGACGAGAAAACTCGATTTTTTTGATTTTTCCTGCGAATTTTTTATATATTTTATGATAGAAATATTTATAAAGTACCTATAATCAATCTAGATATGGCATTTGATGGATTAAAAAAGATGTTCGGAAAATCTTCCAATGAATCTGAGTATGTTGAGATTGATTTAGGGAAAGAAGCTAAAAAAGCTAAGATTTTAATCAAACCTTTCATACTAAAGAAATTTGAAGATGTAAATGAAGTTCTAAACTACTTAAGAGAAGGATACACAATTGCAATAATTGATATAAAGCCTCTTAAATCTAAAGATATCATTGAAGTTAAAAGAGCTATTTCAAAGCTAAAGAAAACAGCTGATGCCTTAGAAGGAAATATTGCTGGATTTGGCGATGGAATTGTTATAGTAACTCCTCAATTTGCTGAAATAGCAAAAGTAGCAGGCACAGAAGCAATCAAAGAAGAATAGTTCTACTTGCTTTTATTTTTAGTAAACTTATACTTACTTTATTAAAGGCTTCTTTAAACCAAAAGACTTTAAACCTATGTTTTGCTATTATATCTAATAGCTGCTTTAATAACGGATTTATACCCTTGCTATAAACTACTGCTATAATATAGCTATAAAACCAACATGAAAGTATTATTTATTGAAACTCAGAAGAAACTAAACAAAGAAGAAATGCCTAGCTTTGATGGCTTAAATCTTATGCCCAAAGAACTATTTTTAGCTTATAGTATACAATACAAGTCTTTAGCCGAGCTAATAAAGAAAGAACTAGAGTCAAGTGGCCATAAAATAGCCGGGTTTCAACAAGTTCTAGGTTGTTCTAAATTAAAATTGAAAAAGGGTTTAGCTATACTATTAATAGGAACAGGAAGATTTCATGCTTTAAACCTAGCTTTACAAAACTCCAGAGTCTATGTATTTGATGAAGGAAATATTACTCTAATTAATGCTTCTGAAATTGAAAACCTAAGAAAGCAAAGGCAATTACAATTAAATAAATTCGTTTTAGCGAAAAAACTAGGGATTTTAATCTCAACAAAGCCAGGCCAGGAAAACCTAGCAAAAGCCGAACTTTTGAAGAAGAAGATATCTAAGAAATATCCTGAAAAACAAGTTTTCTTCTTTATTTCGAACAACATAAATCCTGCAGAATTTGAAAATTTTGATATTAATCTTTGGATTAACTCTGCTTGTCCTGGAATTACTAATGACTCTCAAAAACTAGTAAATATCGTCGATATTTTAGACTTTTTAGACTAAATTCTTATATATTTTCAATAATAGAAAAGTTTATAAAGTGTCATAATTTTAGAGTTACAACAAAAAAGTACACAATGAAAACACAAATTTTCACCACATTGTTTTTAGCAGTTTTATTTTTATCAGTTGTAAGTGTAGCTGCAGCTAATTATACTTTATCTTCAACAAGTTTAAAAGTAAATCAACCAGCAACAACTTCTAGTTTCGCAGTAACTCCTACAAACTCTTCTGTTTTATCTAATTATACAATAACCTCTGGTAATTTCTCTTTAGATGATAGTTCTGTTGTTACAGTAAGCGGTTCTTCTTTAACTAATATTAATACTACTCAAACTGTTAATGTATCTACAAGTGGATTAAACTATAATAAAATGTCTGTTGGTAAAACTTATTCTGCTATACTTAAAGTAATGGATAATAACAATGAACAACAAAATGTTACAGCTTCATTCGAAAGAAGCTTCTGTGACTACGGTGAAAATGGTTCTTCTATTGAAATAAATAGTGTTGAAGATGATGATGATTTTGAATGGAATCCATTAGATGATGTTACTATTGAAGTTGAAGTAGAAAATAACGGAAACAGTAGAGAAAAAGTAACTGTTGAATTAGGATTATATTCAGTTTCAGATAATGAGTTCGTTGAAATTGATGGAAACGATGATATTTTAGAGCAATCAATAAGAATTGATGACGATGACGAAGAAGTATTTACTTTTGAATTTAAGGTTTCTCCTGAATTAGCTGAAGGAGATTACAGATTATATGTTAAAGCTTATTTAGATTCAGACGAAGCAGCTGCTTGCGACAGCAAAATTGGAAGTAGCTTATATGAAGCAGTTGAAATTGATTATGATGACGAAGAAGTAATAATTGATGACATTCAAGCACCAATAGAAAGTTCTTGCGGTTTCGTTGAAAGAGTTTCTATGGATGTTTATAATCTAGATTATGGCGATGATGAAGACTTTAGAGTTAATCTTTACAATCAAGAATTAGGAATTGATATGAATTCAGATATTTTCACATTAGATAATGGAGATTCTGAAACAGTAGAATTTGATTTCAAACTACCTTCAAATGCTGTAGCTAAACCCTACAAGATTTTAGCAAGAGTACAATATAACTATAAATCCAAATCGGATACTTTCTTTGATGAAACAAGAGATTACTACTTTACTCTTACTGTAAAGAACTGCCAATCTGCTAGTGGTGTAGTGACTGCAGAATTATCTGAAGATACTCCAAATGCAATTATAGGAAGCCAAGTTGTAATCGAAGCTACAATAAAAAATACAGGAACTAATGCAGCAACATATAATATGCAAGTAACAGGAAATAGTGCTTGGAGTCAAGTAGCAGAAATAGATCCTGAAACATTCACATTAAATGCTGGCGAATCTAAAAAAGCTAAAATCTATTTAGATATTGATTCAGAAGCAGAAGCTGGAGATAAAGAATTTACTATCACAGCAACTTACAATGGAGTTTCAGTTAATCAAAAAGTATTATTGACTTTAGAAGAAGGATTCAATACAAGCAAGCTTTGGAATCACTTGAAAGCTTACTGGTTCCTTTATTTAATTGGAGCAATAACTTTATTACTATTAATCATAGTTATCGTTTTATTAGTAAGACGTTCTGAAGATTAATTTTAGCTTTATTCTTTTATTTCGGTTGTTTTTAGTTGAATATTTAAACTCTTTTTTCTTGTTATCTTCATGAAAGCAGGCTTTAGAAAATCAAGAACAGCCATAGAAAACGAGGATGTTAAGAGTATTTTTAGTATCTTCCTTAGATATGTTTTACTAATAGTCCTAGCTTATTTTTTCTTTTTCTCGCCTATATTTTACAACCTTTTTCTTAAATTAACTATATATCCTGTAAATACTATCTTGGGTTTATTTTATGATACCAATATTCAATTTAATCAAATATTAATTGGGGACAAGATTATTGAGATTATTAGTGCTTGCGTAGCGGTTTCAGCTTATTTCTTGCTTTTATGTCTTAACTTACTTACTCCCGCAATAAGGAGAAGGCTTACTTCCATTGTATTATCTTTTGTTCTTTTGTTGTTATTTAATATTCTTAGAATATTTTTACTTTCGGTTTTATTTGTTCAAGAATATGTTTATTTTGATACCTTACATAAAACCCTTTGGTATTCCTTAAACTTAATTATAGTCGCAGGAATATGGTTCTTAACAGCATACTTATTTAAAGTCAAGTCTATTCCTGTTTATAGTGACTTTAAATTCCTATTTCAATTAATTAAAAAATCAAAAAAATAAAATGCTCTCAACAATTTTAAACAATATTATAGATTGGATGCTTGTCTTTTCACTTAAAATTGGCTATTTGGGTACATTTATTTGGATGACAATAGAAAGTTCTTTTTTACCTTGGCCTAGCGAACCCATACTTCTCGCTCAAGGAGCTTTGGTTTCAGAAGGCAAAATGTTATTTCTCGGCATTCTTGTTGCTTCTATCCTTGGAAGTTTAGTTGGAGCTTTAATTAATTATGCCATAGGTTATTATCTTGGCAGGGCTGCTGTAGCTAAGCTAGTATCAAAATATGGAAGGTTTTTGTTTCTAGATTCCTCAAGTATTTCAAAATCCGAGGCTTATTTTGCTAAGCACGGAGAAATAACCACCTTTATTGGAAGATTAATTCCAGTAATAAGGCAGTTTATCTCAATTCCAGCAGGTTTTGCTAAGATGAATCTACCAAAATTCTTGTTTTACACAGCACTAGGGGCAGGAATATGGAGCGCTATTCTTATTTCTTTAGGACTTTTGCTTGGAAATAATCTTGTGTTGATTAAAACTTATATTAATGAAATAACCTTGGCTACTTTAGGTATATGTTTAATTGCGATAATTGTTTACTCTATCTTAAAAAGAAAGAGAAGGAATTATTAAAATTCAATAGTCGCTAAAAGAATTATTACTCTTTACCTAAATTTTCTAAAATTCTCTTTAATATATCTACTTCAAATTTTTCTGTTGCTTTTAATATCTCGCAATCTTTAAAGGTGATTAAATAACAATTAACAGAGGTTTGTTCTATTTGCGTTTTATCTCCGTTTTTAATCATTATTACAGTATTGTTAGGATATTTATCGCAGTTTGCAAAGGTTACATTATTCTCTATAGATTTAGAATAATTACCAACTGCCCCTTTAACATTAAGTTCTAAATTAGTTAAGAATCTTGCAAAATTAATAAAAGCTATTCCTGAATCTTCACAACCAGACTTAACATCAGCATCGACTACATAAGTATTTATGTTGGGAATAAGTCTTAAATCGAAAATTTTTACAGGAATATCTTCTAATGTACGTGGATTGTTTCTAAAGTCTATTTCCATTGTCTTCAGAACTTGGCCTTGAGAATTCATAAAAGATATTTTCGAGGTATATAATAATATATTTCCTAAATAGTTTTTTTCAAAGGGTATGCCCTCATAAGTAAATTTAGAACCTTTATCTTTGTATAAAATACTAACCGCTACAATAAGAATTACTACAAGAATTATCCCTAGCATTGTAATTAGTGATTTATTCTGCTTTATTCTTTGTTTTAAATTAAACTCTGGGAATAATTTCTCTTCTTCCTGATTTTTTACAGGTCGTTTAATCTTATTTTTTTTAACTTCTTTTTTCATTTTATGTTTTTATCTCTGTTTATATTGGAAAATTTGCTTTTTAAATTTAATGAATCTAAAGTTTATATCTAATTATTTTGAGTTATTTTAACCCCAAGATTCTATAAAGAAAAGCATCTGCAACTAGCTCTGCTTCTCCTTCTTTATATTGAATAATAATACATTTTTCCTTTGATTTAACGCTTGACTTATTACTTAACTCAAATAACACAAGGCTATCCGAAGAACAATTTTTTATAGGATAATCTTCTATGCAATCCGAGTTTAAACAAGCAAAATTAGTTTTGCTAATAAAATACCCGAGGTTAGTAAGTATTTCGGCTCTTGCTCCTTCTGAATAATCTTCTGAACCAGGAGAAGCGAAATATAGGGTTTTTCCAGCATATTCTCCGAGCGCTTTCTCTGCTTCTATAGATACATTTGCTACATCAAGAGGATTATAAAGGGTAGTGTACTTCTGTGAGTTTAATTCAAAATCCCAGTATCCATAATCATTTTGCTTAAAATTTACATTATTATAATCTATAGAATTTGCTTTATTACTTGCATAATCCGAGGCAAAATATCCTGCGGAACTTAGGAGCATAATCAATCCTAGAACAATAACTATTATCTTATTATTCCTCTCCCTTTTTTTCTCAATTTCTTCCCTAGATGTTATTCTTCTTATCATTCATTCTCCAAGGAAAATGAACTTTTAAACCTTCTGTACTAAATTTTCTTGCGAAAAACACGAGAGCTTCCGCAAGAAGTTAAAAAAAATAAAAGAAAAAGAAAAAATTAAGTTATTTAAGCTGTGGATAATGGATAAACCTTTTTACCAACCGCAGTTGATTCTTGGCCTTCCTTAACCTTAGCAACAGCATTTACAGTATCAGCAGCGTCGTAACCAGCAACCAGCATAGCGATTTTAGCACTATTAACTGGGCTAGCAGCAACTTGTACTAAGTACTTTCCTGCTCCAGCGCCTGTCTTTTCAGCCCAAGCAGCTCCGCAGACTGGTGTTTCACTACCAAGTATCTTAGCAGCAACAGTATTGATACATGAACCTCCAACTACTACTAAGTTCATTGACTTAACAGAGTCGACTTCTGTATCTTTTACTACTTTAACTGA
>Ga0194126_10007378_pt1 | contig 15343 bp, 12 predicted proteins | sample TA2KigC150mmetaG_FD_148641 | JGI IMG/M metagenome (GOLD analysis project Ga0194126, IMG submission 148641) | Freshwater microbial communities from Lake Tanganyika, Tanzania - TA2015035 Kigoma Deep Cast 150m | ecosystem: Environmental > Aquatic > Freshwater > Lake | place: Tanzania: Lake... | reverse complement strand
ACTTACAAATCTTCCGGTGTTGATATTAAAGCTGGCGATGAAGTGGTTGACCGTATAAAAAAAATAGCAAAATCTACTTTCAACAAAAATGTTCTTTCTGGCATTGGTCATTTTGGTGCTTTTTATCAAATTGATTTTAAGAAATATCAAAATCCCGTTCTTGTATCTAGTGTTGATGGTGTTGGCACAAAGTTGAAAATCGCTTTTATGATGAATAAACATGATACGATTGGACAAGACTTGGTAAATCACTGTGTTAATGATATAGCTGTATGCGGTGCTGAACCTCAATATTTTATGGATTATTTGGCATTCGGAAAACTTAACCCTTCAATAGCAGAAGACATTATTAAAGGATTTTCAATTGCTTGTATAGAAAATAATGTTGCATTGATTGGCGGCGAAACAGCTGAAATGCCAGACTTATATTCAGAAGGTGAATATGATATGTCTGGTACAATTGTTGGCGTAGTTGAAAAAGAAAAAATTATTGATGGTAAAAATGTTTCTGAGGGAAATATATTAATTGGATTTGAATCAAATGGTCTTCATACAAACGGATATTCACTTGCGAGAAAAGTATTGTTAAATAAATTCTCTTTGTCCGATCAAGTAAATGAATTAGATTCAAATTTTGGAAACGAATTATTAAAAATTCATAAGTCCTATTTTAAACTAATTACAGCCCTAAAAGAAAAAATAAATGTGAAAGCATTTTCGCATATAACTGGCGGCGGAATTATTGGAAATACAAAACGAGTAGTACCTGATAAACTTGCAATTAGAATTAATTGGGGTGCTTGGAATTCTCCTAAAATTTTTGAAATCATTCAAAAAACTGGAAATATTATTGATGAAGAAATGAGAATTGTATTTAATATGGGAATTGGATTAGTTGCAGTCGTTGATAAAAATGATGTTGAGTTAGTTTTGAAAACCGCGGCATCGATAGATGAACGTGGATTAATTATTGGAGAGATTGTAAAATCATAATCTAAATTTTAATCGCTTATTAGATGTAATAAGTAAGAACAAGAGTAAGATTAAGAGAAAGAATATTTTTAGAAAACAAAAATGAAAAAGTTGATATGTTCATAGATACACATGCTCATTTGTTTTATCCCAACTTTAACGGCGAAGTAGATCAGATTATCGAAAGAGCCGTAGCTGCTGGGGTGGAATATATTATAGTTCCGGCAACAGATTTAGCATCATCTGCTCAAGCAATTCAACTTGCTGAAAAATATCCGAAAATTTATGCCACCATTGGTGTTCATCCACACGATACAAAAGAATGGAATGATGATATTATTCAAAAACTTGAAGACTTGGCGAAACATGAAAAAGTAGTCGCAATCGGTGAAATCGGATTAGATTATTTTTATGATTTTTCACCGAAGGAGATTCAAAAAAAAGCGTTTGAAGCACAAATAGAATTAGCTCTCAAATTAAATTTGCCAATCATTGTTCATAATCGTGATTCAAATGATGACTTAATGAATTATGCAAGGAAGTATAAAGATTCCGGATTGAAGGCTCAGTTTCATTGCTTTGCTGGTTCAATTGAAAATGCAAGAGAATTAATTGAAATGCATCATTTTATTTCATTCCCAGGAAACATCACATTCAAAAAAATGGATAACCTCAGAAAAATATTAAGCAGAGTTGCTGTTGAAAATCTATTGCTTGAAACTGATTCTCCATTTATGACTCCAGTTCCACATAGAGGAAAAAGAAATGAACCCTCCTATATTCATTTTATCGCAGAACAAGTTGCTAAAACTCATGAATTGACAGTTAATGACGTAGCAAGAACTACGACTTATAATGCATTTAAGTTGTTTGGCATCGGTAATAAACCAAAACTCTCGTTCACTTATCAAATTGGAAAAGCACTTTATATTAATGTAACCAATAGATGCAATGCCGATTGTATTTTTTGCGATCGAAAAGGTGAAGCAGTTGTAAATGGATATAATTTGAAAATGAGTAAGTCTGAAGAGCCAGATGCTACAACATATATTCAAGAAATTGGTAATCCAACAAAATATAGCGAAATAGTATTTTGCGGATATGGTGAACCAACAATAAGGTGGGAAGTGGTCAAGCAAATTGCCGGATATGTTAAAGCTAATGGCGGAAAAACAAGATTAAATACTGACGGTCACGGCAATTTCATAAATAAAAAAGATATTACACCAGAATTAAATGGTATTATTGACACGGTTTCAATTAGTTTAAATTCAGTTGACCCAGTTCAATATTCACAACTTATGAAAGTTGATAAATCATTACATAACGAGATGATAGATTTTGCGAAGAAGGCAAAAAAATACACAAACGTTGTTATGTCCATAGTAGGTTTAAATGAAATCGATTCTGAAAAAGCTAAAAAATTTGTTGTTGAAGAAATTGGAGTTAGTTTTAGAGAACGAGAGTACTTTTAATAATGATAAATAAAACAATTATTCACTGTTTTTTCTTTTTTGTGGTTCTTATTAATTTTATTCATGCACAGTCGAATGCTGATTTATTCAATGTAAATATTTCGAAAATATTGCAAAGTGACTTTTTTAGTGAATCCCAGATTGCTATTGATATCTACAACCTTACTGAACAAAAACAAGTTTATGAGTTAAATTCGAAATTACTCTTTAGACCAGCATCAACATTAAAATTATTTACAACCGCAAGTTCTCTTTTATTTTTAGAAGATTATAAATTCAAAACGTCTGTTTATCATTCTGGTGAAGTCGAAGATTCAATTTTATGCGGAAATTTAATTATCTCCGGCGGATTTGATCCTGAATTTTCATCTAATGATTTAGATTCGCTTGTCCGGGAAATAAAAAATTATGGGATTAAAAAAATCAATGGAAATTTAATCTGTGATATTTCTAAAATGGATTCTCTTTATTGGGGTGAAGGATGGATGTGGGATGATGCTCCATATTCTTTTTCTGCATCATTGAGTTCATTGACTATAAATGATAATTCTATTTATATAGTATATTCACCTGGAGAAGTTGGCAAACAAGCTGTTATTTCATCCATTCCACCAACTTCATTCGTTAAATTCATTAATAATTCAATTACTGTACAAGCTGATTCAACTAATATTAATATTACAAGAGATTGGATTAACAAAAAAAATGACATTTTAATTACCGGCAATATCTTACAACACGCAAATTCTGATACTATTCAGATTAGTATTAGCTCACCTGAGAATTATTTTCTAACATTATTCAAAGAATCACTCACTCGTAATAATATTGAGCATAATGGAAATAGTATTTTGTCTCAAATTAATCATTACGATGACTTAGAAGAAATTTTTTCCTTTGACCGTGATATTGATTCAGTGATTATTAACACAAATAAGATGAGTGATAATCTTAGTGCTGAGTCGCTGCTAAGAATTCTTGGTCTGAAATATTTTGGTCCCCCTTCATCTGCTAAAAAAGGAATAAACCTTCTTGATAGTTTGATCACATTAACCGGCTTAAATCCAAAAAAATATAGAATTGCAGATGGATCCGGATTGTCTTTCTATAACCTAATTTCTGCTGAATCACTTACATCAATTCTAAAATATTTTTATTTAGAAGAACCCGAAAAATTTGTAAAGCTATACAACTCTTTACCTATATCCGGTTACGACGGAACATTAAAAAATAGGATGAAGGAAATGAATGCATATAAAAAAGTTAGAGCAAAAACTGGGACGATCAGCGGTGTGAGTAATTTAGCTGGCTATATGACAAATAAAGAAAATCAATTATTCGCATTTTCAATTATGAATCAAAATTTTGTAGGATCATCAAAATCAGCAAGAGAAATCCAGGATAAAATCTGTGAATTAATTTATAATACTTCATTCAATGATAAATGAAAAAATACATCCAAATTACCTTAACATTTAATCCGCCAAATATAGAAATAGTAAGTGAATTACTTTGGCAGCTTGAATTAAATGGAATTACAGAAATCGATAATGGCTTAATAATCTATTGTGATATAGAAAATATAGACATCTCAAAAAAAATTATCGAAATTATGGACAAAGCTGAAAAAGAAAAAATTATTGAAACTTATTTACTTAATGAAGAAATTCTTGAAGATAAAAACTGGAATGCCGAATACGAAAAAAATGTAAAAGTTTCTGAAATAGGTGAAAGAATTGTAATAAAACCTTCTTTCAAAGAATACATTACGAATGATCCAAAAAAAATAATCATTACTATCGATCCTAAAATGTCTTTCGGAACCGGCGAGCATGAGACTACAAAGCTCGTCTTAACTTTACTTGAAAAATATGTTCGCAAAAATTACAAAATACTAGACGTTGGATCTGGAACCGGCATTTTAGCAATAGCATCTGTAATGCTTGGAGCAGATCACGCAATTGCAATTGATAATGATGAATGGTGTTTATTAAATGGTGGGGAAAATGTAAAACTTAATAACCTTGAATTAAAAGTCGATATAAGACTTGGAGAAATAAATGATGTAGCTGAAGACAACTTTGAAATTGTCACCGCAAACATTAATAAACATATTTTAACAGATATATCTGATCAGTTAGTATTTAAAATGAAGAATACCGGCGTGTTAATTCTATCCGGTATTCTTGACTCAGATGAAAATGATATATTACAAACCTACACTAAACATCCAGTAATATTAATTGATAGATTACAAATGAATGAGTGGATTGCATTAGTATTTAAACATTCGTAATTAATCAACTAACTTTTCTAATAAATTTAGTAAAGTTTTTTGCTCATCATCTTTTAGCTTTGAAACCATCGACATTGCATTTTGCCGATAGGAGGGTAATAATTGTTCAACCTTTGCCTTCCCTTTTGGTGTAAGCTCAGCATTAATAACTCTTCTATCTTCAATGGAATGAATTCTTTTTACAAATCCTTCCTTTTCAAGATTATCAACTACACATGTAATGTTCGCACCGGTTACCATCATTTCGTCACTTATTTTTTTAAGTGGAACGGAACCGTATTTTTTTAATACAAATAGTGCACCGAATTGTGGATTTGTAAGATTTTCAACGTGCATCTGTTTCGATTGAACTTTTCGAAACATATCACTTGCTTTGGAAAGCTTTTCCAAAAGCTGGAGGGCAGTTTCAGCTTTTTGGTTTGGCATGTCTTGTTCCTTATTTTGTTAGTAATAGAATTTAATTATTCTTATCCCCTTAATAACCCCAAAATATAAGTTTAATATTTTAATATCCTTCTTCTGAAAATTTATAACTTTTTCCAACAAAATTCACGTTATTTTTATGCGTTTCGCACTAATCGTATTTTACCATTTAGTTTATAGGCTTTTCAGATTGAGAATTTGTTTATTTTTTATGACTTAATAAAAAAAGTGTCTTGCACTCATGAAAATCAAAACTAAAAATCAATTGTAATTTGAAACTACTTACGGAAAATTTATATTTCGCTATGTTTAAAAATCTTTTCTATTCACTCAATGCTTAAACTGACAAAATTTGTTGAGTTTCTTAATAAAATAGACGCAACTAAGGTAACCGAGCCGAAAATATTACGCTACATTCAACCGGTTGATAATTCTTACATCAACTCAATTTTTAATCTACTAGAAATATCCAATAACTTTTATTACTGGAACAAACCTTCTGCCCATATATCATTTATATGTTTCGATCAAATAGCAGATGCCGCTGATATATTTCATCATTCAACTATATTAACAATCGATAATATTGATGCAAACAAACTTATTTGGCTGCCAATTGTTGTAGGAGGTTCAAAATTCCCTTCTATGAAATCTAGTGCGGTTTGGGAAGATTTTAATACATTAAATTGGTTTATTCCAAAATATATTTTTTACTCTCAATTTAACGAGTCCTTTTTAATAATAAATATTGATTCACAAATAATACCAAGTAAAAAAGAAATATTAATTGAAGAAGCTCAAAGGTTTTTTAATTCTGACTCAAATTATTCATTTGAATCAAATGGAAATTATGAACTTAAAAAAACTGATTGCTCTTCTTTTGAAGATTGGGATAAGATTGTAAATGAATCAATCAGTAATATTCAAATCAAAATTCTATCAAAAGTTGTTTTAGCAAGATGTAAAAAAATAGAAATTTCACCCAAACCAAATGTCATTTCAATACTAAGAAACTTAGAGGTTGAGTTCCCAGATTGTTATGTATTTGGATTTAAAAAAAATAATTCTCTTTTTTTTGGAGCTACTCCTGAACAACTAATGTTAATAAACAATAACATTGTTGAGACTGAAGCACTTGCCGGTACTATTCAAAGAGGAAATACCTTCGAAGAGGATTCTCAATTAGCTTTCAAATTATTACAAGATCCGAAAGAACTTTCTGAACATAACAGCGTATTAGATTATCTGCTTAATGCATTAAAAGAGTTTTCGAAAGAAATTGTTTTTGATAAGAAACCAAAAATTAAAAAGCTTCATTTTATGCAGCATTTATGGTCTCAGATTAAAGCTACTCTCGATACTAAAGATTCTTTGTTCACTTTACTTGATAAACTCTATCCAACTCCCGCAATTTGCGGACTGCCAAAAGAAACAGCTCTGAATCAAATTGATTTACTTGAAAATTTTGAGCGAGGCATGTATGCTGGATTAATCGGTTGGTTTAATAATACTGGACATGGCGATTTTGCAGTGGCGATTCGTTCTGCATTACTAAAAGATCGATTTCTTTATGCATTTGCTGGCTGTGGTATTGTTAATGGCTCAAATAGCAGTCAAGAGTTTAATGAAACAGAATTAAAATTCAAACCAATAATGTCTCTGTTTGAAAATGAAACAATTAATCAACCGTAATACTTTTTGGTGTTCTGTATTTGTTGAAAAGCTGAGTAAGTTAGGTATTAAATACGTGTGCATTTCACCTGGATCTCGAAGTACACCTCTTACACTAGCCTTTGCTTCATCAAATAAATTTATTGTATACCCAATTGTTGATGAAAGATCATCAGCATTTTTTGCTTTAGGAATAGCAAAAAAAACAAATTCTCCAGTCGCGATAGTTACTACTTCAGGAACTGCTGTTGCAGAATTGTACCCGGCTATAATCGAAGCTTATTTTCAAAGAATTCCTTTGATTGTATGTACAGCCGATCGACCACACTATTTACAAAAAAGCGGAGCTAACCAAACAATTAATCAAAACAACATCTTTATAAATCATATTCGTTACTTTGCAAATATTGGTATGCCTTCTCTAAATCAGAAGAAAATTAAAAAGTTAATTGATGTAACATTTGCTGCTGTAAGTACAGCTTTGCAAACTGATAAAGGTCCAGTTCACTTAAATTTCCCTTTTGAAAAACCATTTGAACCAGACGTTCCAACTGACACACTAAATAAGGATTTTATTAAATCTCTCAAATATTATTTTCCAAAACCTCCATCCCAATTAAATGACAACAATAAAGAAATTTCATTTGTTTCAAAAAAAATTTCCGAGAAAAGAAAAGGAATAATTTTTTGCGGATATAATAAATACAGCACTGATTTTGCAGATTTAATTTTAAGGTTATCCAATAAAATTGGTTTTCCTATTTGGGCAGACGGATCTTCTGGGCTTAGATTTTCAAATTCCACTTTTCATGAAAATTATAATGTTCTTATTAAATCAAAAAAATTTTTACAATTGTTAGATCCCGAATTTATAATTCAATTCGGAGGAGCTCCAACTTCAAATGCAATGCTTGAGTTTTACAAATCTACAAAAGCTGAAAAAATTATAGTTAATATGTTTGGCGATCGAAACGATCCGTCTTTAACGGCTAAAAAAATCATTAAAATGAATCCCGATGATTTTTGCAAAAAAATTAACACAATGATTAATGATAAAAATAATTCCTTATGGTTTGAAGAATTAAAGGCACTCAATACTCTTGCAGAAAAATCAAAACAAGGCTTTCTTAGAAATGTTCCTTTCAATTTCGAAGGAAAAATAATAGATGAAGTTGTAAAAGTCTGTCCTCCAAAAAGTAATCTCGTGATTTCAAATAGTCTTCCTATTAGAGATGCAGATTACTTTGTTTCATCAAATAGTAAGAAGATTAATTTATTTACAAATCGTGGGGCAAGCGGTATTGATGGGATCAATTCAACAGCTTTAGGAATTGCTGCTGTTTCAAAGAAGCCAACTATACTAGTTACTGGGGACTTAGCATTTTTTCATGATTTAACGGGTTTTTACAATTCGGTCAAATTTAGCATTCCTCTTATTATTATTTTGATTAATAACCATGGCGGAGGTATTTTTGAGTCACTCCCAATAGCTAGATTTGGAAAAATATTTAAAGAATATTTTCAAACTGATTTGAAACTTGATAACAAAAAGCTTGTAAAAGCATACGGGGCTTATTATAATAAGGTGCGCAATTTAACTCAATTTAAAAATGAAATTAAACTATCGCTCAATAGAAAATCACTTTCTGTCATTGAAGTTTTTACAGATGCAAAAGAATCCAAACTATTAAGAGAGAAATACTGGCATCTTGGAGTTAAATCAATTGAAAATTATATAGATGCTCTTAAACACAAATAATATCAAGTATAACATTCTTCTTGATGAATCTAATTTAAGCTCAACACGAACTCCATTTGTATTTATACATGGATTCACCGGCCGGTCAGATGACTGGTCTTTCATATTCGATCGTCTCCCTAAAGAAATTTATCCTATTGCTCTTGATTTGATCGGGCATGGAAAATCCGATTCGCCGGTGGATGGAAATTTTTATTCAACGGAATCTATAATAAATCAACTCGACAGCATTTTCAATCAGCTTACAAATAAAAAAATAATTCTTGCTGGATATTCTATGGGAGGAAGAATCTCACTTTCATACTCAATAAAACATCCAGATAAAATAAAAGCATTGATATTAGAAAGTACTACACCAGGAATTGAAGAATTTTATGAAAAGAAAGAACGGGTTGAATTCGATTTCCTTTTAGCAGAAAAAATTAAAAGAGAAGGCGTTGAATCCTTCATTGATTTTTGGCTGAACACTCCACTTTTTGCATCATTAAAGCATCTTAAAAATTATTCGGAGATTATAGAAAAAAGATTGCAAAATAATGTTGTTGGTTTATCAAATACACTTGAGGGATTTAGTACCGGCTTGATGCCAAGTTATTGGAATAGACTTAATTTGCTTAGCTTTCCAGTAATGTTGATTAGCGGAGAATTAGATTCAAAGTACACTGGTCAAAATTCAAAAATGGTTAATCTATTTCCTAACGCCATACATGAAATAGTGAATGAAGCTGGCCATAACGTTCATTTAGAAAAACCAAACCATTTTAGTAATTTAGTCTGCAAATTTTTGGAAAAACTCTTATAAGGAATATTAAGAATGTCTTTGAAATGGAAGAAGGTAAAAAACTATCAAGATATTTTATATGAAAAAATAGATGGTATTGCCAAGATTACTATTAATAGACCTGAAAAAAGAAATGCATTCCGACCAGAAACAACAAATGAATTATACGATGCTTTTGCTGATGCAAGAGAAGATTCCAAAATTGGAGTTATTCTTTTAACTGGAAAAGGTCCGGCAAAAGATGGAAAATATGCTTTTTGTTCTGGCGGAGATCAGTCGATCCGCGGAAATAAAGGTTATGTAGGTAAAGATGGTGTTCCAAGATTAAATATTCTTGATGTTCAAAAACAGATCCGAAGCATTCCTAAACCGGTTATTGCACTTGTAGCTGGATATGCAATTGGCGGCGGTCACGTATTACATGTCGTTTGCGATCTAACCATTGCTGCAGACAATGCAATCTTCGGGCAAACGGGACCTAAAGTTGGCAGTTTTGATGGCGGATTTGGTTCTAGTTATCTTGCAAGAATTGTTGGTCAAAAAAAAGCACGTGAAATTTGGTATCTTTGCCGTCAGTACAATGCTAAAGAGGCATTTGACATGGGATTAGTAAATAAAGTTGTTCCAGTTGATAAATTAGAAGAGGAAGGAGTGATTTGGGCTAAAGAAATTTTAGAAAAAAGTCCGCTTGCAATAAGATTATTAAAATCTGCATTTAATGCTGAACTAGATGGTCAAGCTGGAATCCAGGAATTAGCCGGTAATGCAACTTTACTTTACTACATGAGTGATGAAGCGCAAGAAGGTAAAAATGCCTATAATGAAAAACGGAAGCCAGATTTTTCAAAATTTCCGAGAGTTCCTTAATTAATTATTTAGTTTTTCAATTCTCTCCGATTATTAAATTTTTATATGGAAAGTACAGTACATACTATTTCAAAGTTAGAAGCATGGATGCTGGCATCCCGTCCAAAAACCCTTCTTGCTGCATTTGTGCCAGTTGTTGTCGGCAGTTCTTTAGCAATATATAATGGTAAATTCCAAACCCTATCGGCATTAATAGCATTGATCTGTGCCGTCTTTATACAAATTGGAACAAATTTAGTAAATGACCTATATGATTTCTTAGCCGGAAGTGACAAAAAAGAAAGAGTTGGGCCGCAGAGAGCTGTTGCTTCAGGATTGATTTCAGTACTTGAAATGCGAATTGGGATAATTATTTCTTTTGGACTAAGTTTTATTTTCGGACTCTACTTAGTTTATGTCGGAGGATTGTTCATTCTTTTGATTGGAGTATTATCTATACTTGCTGGGATTGCATATACTGCTGGACCGTTTCCTTTAGCATACAATGGTTTAGGAGATGTAGCTGTTTTAATTTTCTTTGGATTTGTAGGAACTGTTGGAACTTATTATGTACAAGCGTTTGAAATTAACGGTTTGGTCTTTTGGTCATCAGTTCCGGTTGGAGCATTAATTACAAACATTCTTGTAGTTAATAATTATAGGGATAGAGAAGAAGACCGTTTGAATGGTAAAAATACTTTAGCAGTAATTTTTGGTGAAAGATTTACACGAATTCAGTATTTGATTTTTACAATTATTTCTTATGCAATATTAATTGTCGTCTTTTTTACATTCAAAAAAAGTTTCTTTGTATTCCTACCGTTCTTAAGTCTACCTCTTTCAATTAAATTAGTTAAAATGATTTATGCATTCAAAGGGAAAGAACTAAATAAAACTTTAGAATTAACTGCAAAACTATCTGCGATATACGGATTGCTTTTTGCCGTAGGAATTCTTTTATGACGATAAAAGATTTTAAATCAACACATTTTAGTATCGATCTTAAAACACAATTCCAATCTTCTAAACAAACTCTGAACAAAAGATCTGGATTCATCATATCAATGACAGATGAACTGGGTAATATCGGAATAGGTGAATGTTCCCCCCTCCCGCAGTTCAGCAAAGAATCTATTGAACTGGCAAGCAATAATTTGAACGAACTTAAATTAAGATTATCTAAAGTTCAGGTAATGCCTGATTTACTTGCCATTAGCAATCAATTCTCCGCTTATGATCTTACTTCATCTGTTCACTTTGCTTTTGAACAAGCGATACTTAGCATTTTGATCTCACGAAACAGAAATACAAACTTACTAACTGAAAATTTTGGTGAAGTTCAACCACAAATAAATGTAAACGCAGTGGTGGGATTTGATAGTACTGAAAATATTTTAAATAAAATAAGCGAAAAAATTGATTCTGGTTACAGTACTATTAAAGTTAAAGTGGGCCGCCCTAACTTTGACGACGATTTTGAACTAATAAAACAAATCAGATTGAAATTTGGCAATAGTATATTTATTCGCTTGGATGCAAGCGGTAAATGGAACATTGATACAGCAAAACAATATTTAAATTTATTATCTGAATTTAATATTCAATATATCGAAGAACCTTGCAGTGGATTCAGCTCACTGCAAAATGTTGCCAATAATTCGCGAATTCCAATAGCTGTGGATGAATCAATCCGTTCCATTACCAATGCTGTTTCAGTTATTAATGATTCCAAAATTGAATTTATTGTTTTAAAGCCTATGATTTTAGGTGGAATTGTTTCAACTCTTCAATTAATTAAAACAGCAGAATCAAAACACAAAAAAATAATAATATCATCATCTTTTGAAAGTGCCGTTGGAAAAAGTGCTCTAGTCTTACTAGCGGCAAGTTCAAAACACAATTTAGCTCATGGGCTTAGTACTTCTGAATTATTTGTAAATGATGTTTGCGAAGATCACTTTCCGGTTTTAAATGGAAAAATTAAATTTGATGAGCATAACTACCCTCCAAAATTTTTGCTGTACTAAATATGATCCATGTTTCAAATAATAAAAACTGGCTTGAAGAAGTTGCTGAAGTTATCCCATCAAAAAAATATTTGCATGATAATAACGCACAAATAAATTTTTTCGAGCTTTACAATACCGTAATAAATATTGCTTCTCAATTAAACTTTTCTGGAGTTGCCGAAAAAGATAAAGTTGGAATTTTATGCGAAAACAAAAAAGAATTTGTAGAATTAGTTTTTGCGCTATGGTTAATTGGTGCCATCCCAGTCCCAATGAACATTCGAAATACTGCAGCAGAAATTTCGGATTCGATTAATATAATTAATATTAAGCATCTTTATATTCACAAGGAATTGAAAGATAATTTCAATTTTGAAGCGAACTCATTACAAAATTATTTCCCAATTGAAGCAAGTAGTGCAAAACAGAATTTAGTTCTTCCGTCTTTTTCGTTAAAAAATATAGCACTAATACTATTTACTTCAGGAAGCACAAAAAAAGCTAAAGCAGTGGTCCATACATTCAACAGTTTATTTGAAAGTACAATGCTGACCGTCCAATTTTCAAATCTTTCTGAAAATGATAAATGGCTGGCTTCGCTCCCCTTTTATCACATTGGCGGATTCATGATTATTGTTCGCTCACTAATTACTGGTTCCTCCTTATTTATTCCAGAAGGCTTGAAGACTAAAAATATTGTCAGTGCGATGAAACTTTATAACCCAACTCACATTTCGCTTATTGAAACGGTGTTGCAAGATATTTTGAAAAATAGTTTAAAGCCTAACAGTGAATTGAAACAACTGTATCTCGGCGGCGGACCCTTATCAACTAAATTATGTGAAAAAGCTATTTCAAAAGGATTTCCAATTTGCAAAGTTTATGGATCAACTGAAACTTGTTCAATGATTTCAGGGCTGCAACCAGACAAAAATCCAACAAAACTTAATTCAGTTGGATTACCTTTAGGCGATACACAGATTAAAATAGCTGATAGTAATGGAAATATTCTTGGTGCAAATCAGATAGGTGAAATCGCTATAAAAAGTAAAAGTAATTTTATAGAATATTATAACGAGGATGAGCAAACTAAATCAGCTCTAAAAGACGGGTATTATTATTCAAGTGATTATGGATTCTTAGATTCTGATGGTTATTTGTATATCGAAAATCGCCGAGAAGATATTGTCATAACCGGCGGTGAAAACGTAAATATAACAGAAGTTGAAGATGCCATTCTAAATATTCCAGAAATTAATGATGCCTTTGTATTTGGTGAAGATGATGAAACTTGGGGACAAATTATCTGCGGAGCAATTGTATTAAATATTGAGATTGATAGTGAAACTTTAATAAAAACACTTAAAAAATCGTTAGCTGGTTATAAGATTCCAAAGAAGTTTTATTTTGTTACGGAAATTCCACGGAGCGAATTAGGAAAAGTTTTAAGAGAAAGATTGTTCTCAAGTCTTAAGTCAAATGAGGCTTGAGCTTATTATATAATTCTTCAGGCAATTCTGATTTTTCAAATTTTTCTTTTTCAACACAAACATGCACCGTTTTTGCAGCCGCAACCTCAACATTGTTGTTAACAAATGAATAACTTAATTCAAACGAACTCTTTTTCAAATTAGTTACAATAACTTTAACATCTAAATCGTCCCCAACTTTAATCGGTTTTATGTAATTCGCTTCAGCATGTACAATTGGCAAAACATAATCATTATCGAAAAAATAATTTTTTTCTGTTTTTATGTTGAGCATCAACTCTTCATAAGCGGTATGTGCAAACCGAAACAGATTTGCATAAAAGATGATACCAGCTGGATCGGCATCAAAAAAATTTACTGTTATTTTTGTATTAAACATTATTTCAGCTCATTTATTACATTCAAATTTATAAAACTTCTTATGAATTATCAGTTAATAATTCCATTCACAAAATTATACTTAAAAACTTTTGTATATTTTCAATAACCAACAATTGAATTCATGAACAAGATAATATTTCTCATACTTATAGTTGGGTGTTCAACATATGCTCAAGAAATCCGCAGAGAACATTACCCTAATGGAAAATTAAAATCAGAAGGTTTTTTTGAAAATGGTTTAAAGAGCGGTTTATATAAAGAATATTATGATAATGGACAGATTTGGAAAGAATGGTTTTTTGAAAATGGGAAAGAAGAAGGAGTTTCAACTTGGTATTTTGAAGATGGCACAAAAAGTATGGAATGGAATTACAAAAATGGTATGCTACAAGGTTTATCAAAATGGTTTTATGAAACCGGTGAATTGTGGGCAGAACCAAATTATGAGAACGATATCCAAGAAGGATTCAATAAAACTTATTACAAAACTGGTGAACTTTTAGCGATTTGGAATTACGAAAACGGAAAGCTGAATGGCATCTCAAAAATATTTTTTGAAAATGGAAAAGTGGAAGTTGAAAGAAATTATGTTGATGATAAACTGGAAGGGATCAGCAAAGTATATTATGACTTTGGAATTGTTGCACTTGAAGCCAATTATAAAAATGACCAGCTTGATGGAACTTCCTATTTCTATTATCCAGACGGATCAATTAAAGTTGAAGACACTTATGAAAAAGGTCAAATTGTAAAACGTGTTCGTTACGATATTGGAGGGAAGTTTGATAAGATAGAAGAAAGCTTTACTGAGTTTTATGATGAAGGAACAATGAAAGCACAACTTTATTTTAGAGAAGGAAAGCTTCATGGAAATATTATTTATTATTACCCCAGCGGATCATTAAGGGCAAATTTAATCTATGAAAATGGAATACTTGAAGGCCCATGCAAGTATTATTACGATGGTGGAATTCTTGCAGAAACAGCTTTTTACATTAATGGGAAGAAAAATGGATTATCAATTAAATATAGTACGGATGGAATCAAAACAAGCGAAGACAATTACAATGATGATCTACTTGAAGGAAATTCAAAAACGTTTTATAAGTCGGGCGAGCTTTACTCAGAACGAGTTTTTAGAAATGGTAAATTAGAAGGTAGTGTTATTTCATATTATAAATCCGGACGATTACTTGCTGAAGAAAATTATAAAGAAGGACTTCGAGAAGGAATTTCAAGA
>Ga0194126_10007374_pt1 | contig 15347 bp, 9 predicted proteins | sample TA2KigC150mmetaG_FD_148641 | JGI IMG/M metagenome (GOLD analysis project Ga0194126, IMG submission 148641) | Freshwater microbial communities from Lake Tanganyika, Tanzania - TA2015035 Kigoma Deep Cast 150m | ecosystem: Environmental > Aquatic > Freshwater > Lake | place: Tanzania: Lake... | reverse complement strand
CATGGAGGCGGCGCCAACAGGCAGGGGTGCCTTACGCCGGCAAATCTTGTAGATCGCGCTCATTCCAGCCGTGTCGGCTCTTAATCGCTTTCCACAATCTGGATAGACACCGCCCCGACGGCCGCCGCCGAAATCAACCTGTTGGCTTGCCCCAATAAATTGAGAGAGAACGATTCAAATACCTGAAATAGGTGCATTCCTCCCGCGTCTCGGGTTGAATGCCAATCAAGAACAGTCCCACTACTTCGAGATTCGAGAAACCGTGCGCTAATTCCCAGGCGCCACATGGACGGATCGACATCTTAGCCGTCTCGCGCTCGTTGAGCCCACCTCAACTCACCAATTTGAAGCGCCGAACGGCTCTTGCCTTCAGCAAGAAGCGGGTACAAATCGGTATCATCAGAGATCAACCATGGAACGTCTATTGGAGAGCCCGCTGCAAAGCTTATGAAGCGAATGGCCAACGTAGCTATTGCATACATTCGATCGCGAGACGCCAGTGAACAAGAAGACCGCGATAACGCTCTCCTAAGTCGCCGACGGAGCATTTGGAGAAACACAATGAACCGTATCTCGACTTTTATGATCGCCGCGACCGTTGCTTGCTTGGCGACGGAGACATCCGCTGACGCGAAGAAGAAGCTCGGCCATACTTCCGGGCACGCCTCGGGCACGCATGTCGAACCATCCACGGCCACGCAGAAGCGCAACCCTCATCTCAAAGATGCGGATAATGCGAGCAGCTTAGCGGCAGGCGCGCCGGGCGTCGAGGGCTCAAGAGGCACGCAAAGCGGTCGGCATCCTAGACCACGAAGTCAGTGACGTTTAATCTCGGAGAGGAGGTGTGAAATGGACCCGGATTTTGGGACCAGTCGGTAAGTTGGAAAGCGGCCGCTCCGTTTGATAGACGGAGCGAATCATGACGAAGAAGACGAGACGCAAGATCGACGCTGCGCTGAAGGCGAAAATCGCCTTGGAGGCTGTGCGGGAACAGGCGACGGTTTCCGATCTGGCCCAGCGCTATGAGGTTCACCCGAACCAGATTTACGCCTGGAAGAAGCAGTTGCTCGAGAACGCGGCGCGAGCGTTCGACCCGAGCGTTGGCCTCGACGCCGAAAAGGCGGCGCAAAAGACGATGGACGATCTCTACGCCAAGATCGGGCAACTGACCGTGGAGCGGGATTTTTTAGCGCGGAGGTCCGGACGATGAGCACGCCGGACCGTCGAGAGATGCTCGATCGAGATGACAAGACCCTGTCGATCCGGCGACAATGCGCACTGATCGGCGTTTCGCGCTCTGGCGTCTATCGGACAAGAAGGCCGGCCAACGACAACGATCGGGCCTTGATGCGACGCATCGATGAGTTGTTCACCGCCTGGCCGTTTCTCGGCTCGCGTCGCATGACCGCGATGCTTCGAGCCGAGGGCGAGCGCATCAGCCGCAAACGCGTCCAGCGGTTGATGCGCAAGATGGGCATCGCGGCGCTGGGGCCGAAGCCGAACACGACGAAGCCGGCTCCCGGACACAAGATTTTTCCGTATCTCCTGCGCAATCTGAAGATCGAGCGGCCGAACCATGTCTGGTCGAGCGATATCACCTATATTCCGATTGGTCGCGGCTTCCTCTATCTCGTCGCGATCATCGACTGGGCGAGCCGGGCAGTCTTGTCGTGGCGGCTGTCCAATACGATGGACGTCTCGTTTTGCCTCGCGGCGCTCGAAGACGCCCTGGCCAAACACGGCCGTCCCGAGATTTTCAATTCCGATCAGGGCTCGCAGTTCACCTCGGCCGCCTTCACCGGCGCGCTGACGGCGGCTGGGATCAAGATCTCCATGGACGGCCGAGGCCGCTGGATGGACAATGTTTTCATCGAACGTCTATGGCGCTCGCTCAAACATGAGGACGTCTATCTCAAAGGCTACGCCGACGGCCATGAGGCGAAGATCGGCATCGCCTCGTGGATAGAATTCTACAATCGGCGCCGCCTTCATCAAGCGCTCGGATATCGGACGCCGATGGAGGTCTGGCGCCACGCCATGGCGGACGCCACGGCTGTGGACATGATGGACAACGCTACCGCGTTGACCACATGCCCACAGCAACAGCAGACGAAGCCTTTGGCCGCGTGATAAAAGGATCGGAAGCGGTTCGACTTTCCAAATAAGAAACCGGCCCGAGCGGTCCCGTCATGCGGGTCCATTTCAGTGCTCGTCGAAAAAAAGCGGCGTATCGGTATATTCCAGCGGGGCGGCGAACGCACCTCTCCCAGCGAATTAACTCATAGAGCACGGCTTCCATCCTGATAGTCCGAGGATGTAAAAAGGCGCACTCAGACCTTGCGGAGCGCTAAATCCGGATAGAGCCCCTCGCCCGACAGTGCGGTCGTAATCCCCGGCTGCACGTGGTCGATGGTGCTGTCTATGTGTGGCTGACGGAAAACATCACCGGCCAACTCAACATCGAGAATATCGACGGGATCCGATATTTCCCGACCGCCCATCGAAACAACCCCAGTTCCCCGGGCTTGCCCCGCCCGGTTTGTTTCGCGGCGCTTTTCGGCTCCGCGGCATAGATCCATCAGCATCTGGCGAGCTGATCCCAGAGGGACGACACACCCCTGGTTTTGACGACGCTTTCCACGTCACTGTTGAGTTCGCACAGCGCGTGCTGCTTTGCAGCATCGCTTCAAGCCTGACAACATCCCTCTTCACTTACATCAGACCGGGTAGTTTCCCGTTTGCGCCCGTCCCTACGTGACGACGAGCTCTCTGCCCGGCGCACTTCCGCGCAAATCGTTCAGCTCGACACGGATGTTAGCGTCGCTCGCGGCTCTCATGAAGTCTTCCAACGCTTCCATAATGTCGTGATCGATGAAAGTGGCGCGCGAGCCATCGATCATCAGACAGCTATTCTCTTCAATGTCCTCCAAGACGTTGCGCAGTTGCGCCTTGTTAAGGAAGGAAACGTCCTTATTTAAGCGCAGCAGATAATTCCTACCATGGCGGGTCAAGGTAAAGGCCGAATGGTAATTGGCGCGCAGCACGAAGAAGAGGCCCACAGCCATGCCGATCGCCATGCCGTCGAGGAGATCAGTCGCAAGGATGGCGCCGACCGTGATTGAGAAGGGCGCAAATTGATTGAAGCCCTTTGCGTATTGCTCCACGAAAAGTTTTGGCTTGGCGAGTCTGTAACCTGTCAGCAGCAGTACGGCCGCGAGGCATGCAAGCGGTATCATATTTAGCAGGCTCGAGAGGAACATCACGCTTACCATTAACAGGGCGCCGTGAACGATGCTCGACACCTTGGTGTGCGCGCCGGCATCGATACTGGCCGAGCTGCGCACGATCACAGCGGTAATCGGCAATCCGCCTATCATTCCGCTCAAGAAATTGCCGACGCCTTGCGCTTTCAGTTCCTGATTTGTCGGCGCAATGCGCTTAAGCGGATCAAGCTTATCCACCGCTTCAAGACTGAGCAGCGTCTCCAGACTCCCCACCAGCGCAAAGGTCGCGGCGGTCACATAGATGTTGAAATCCGTGAGTCGGCTGAAAGCCGGATAGCTTACCTGTCGCGCGAAATCTATCGGGCCGAAGATCGAGGGCAGATTTACGAGATGCTGAGCGGCGATGCTCAATGATGGGAAAAACCATTGCGTCGCGACATTGTAGCTGATTCCGAACAGAACGGCGACCAATGGGCCGGGGAGCAGTGAAAGAAACCGGTGCTTCCTGATTGCAGACGTTTCCCAGAGCAGCAGAATGGCTATCGAAGCTAGGCTCACGAACACAACGCCCCAAGAAAATGAGCCAAGCGCCTCCCAAACGGCCCACAGCGCGGTATGGCTATCCTCTTCAAGAAATGAAAGATCCGTATCCGCATCGGCGTCATAGCCAACAGCGTGCGGCAATTGCTTCATGATGAGGATCAGCCCGATCGCAGCGAGCATTCCCTTGATAACCGCCGATGGGAAAAATGCGCCGATCACGCCAGCTCGCAAAAACCCCATGGCAAGTTGCATCAGCCCGGACAAGGCAATGGCGAGAAGAGTGCCGTCGAAGCCGAATTTCTCAATTGCAGCTGCGACAATCACGGTCAGACCGGCGGCGGGACCGGAAACGCTCAATTGGGAGCCGCTGAGAATCGAGACCACAAGGCCGCCCATGATCCCGGCGATGATGCCCGAAAATGGCGGCGCGCCGGACGCAACAGCAATTCCTAAGCAAAGGGGAAGCGCGACGAGAAAGACGACCACGCCTGCTGAGATGTCGTGATCGAGATAGCTAAAGTAGTAATTGATACGTCTTCTTAGCACGCTCTAGGTCTCCGTTTGGGCCGTCTCTTTGGAGTTTCTGGCTATGCACCTCTTTTTTCAGCGGACTGCACCGCGCCCGTTACTACCATGTGGTCGCACGCAACCGTCAGCACTTCCTCGCATATTGCAAATGCCGACGCTGCTGAAATCTGCGGGAACTCGCTGGCGCAAGACAGCGTCACGACGAGATTTCGAAATGGCGCGGACCTTCCAATGCCGACCATTTTTCTTGGCTTCTTAATGCCGTATGTGACAGCAATTAAAGAAGGCTTGCGGGGCGCAAGAGGTCCGCGCTCGTGAGACTCGGCAGGACGACCAGTGTCGTATTTCCGTCACTGCAGACATCCTGACGCAGGTGACGATACCTTCCTGCCATCTCAGCTCAGGATCTACTAAAGTTGGCTGTGACATGATTCGCAGCTTTTCGATCTGGCGCTTCTGATCAGTGATCAGTTTTCTTGCCAAGCGACTCAGAAGCGCGTTACCCAGTTTGTAGCGACTCTTAACTACGCTAAGTTGGGTTACTCAATCTGTTGGCTAATAGGAAAATGGCGGCATTTCAAATTTTCTGTCGGGATCCACTTCAAAGACGTCTCGCAGCTATTTCCAAGGCGGGGTTGTGCAGCGATGAGCGGGCACAATCGCTTTCTGACCAGCCAAAGTGAAAGGGTTCTCCTCGTTACCGCGCTCAAGGCTCCAGCGTGCCGCGCCTGCCTTCTTCAGTCTCGACATGGACATAACGGGGCCCAAAAGACCGATAGCGACCGCTCGCGATCGTCACAAACTCGCATAGCGGCAGTTCCGCCGCGTCTTCCACAGGACGAGAGATATAGAGATCGGCGTGGTAGAGGCCTTCCCCCTCCGAGCCATGCGTGTCTTTTCCGAGCGCCGCAAGCGTCTGCAACGTATGTTCGAATTCGTCCCGGTTGCGGAAACGCCGCTGTATGAAGGTTGCTCCGTCCAAGTGCTCCGTAACGTAACCAAAGTCGCTCAACGCCTGTGCGACCCCGTCAAAGGGGAACATGCGCAGCACGAAGGAGATCACCCATGGTCGGCGCTTCGCCTGCGCGAGCAGCTTGCGGAAAGTCGTCTCTCCCAGGTAGCCGATGCAGCCGGTCGAAAGAATGACGTCCGCGCGAGAAACGATGCGCGCGGCGTCTGCGTTCAACTCGCTTTCCTCAAGATCGGCGACGACGCCATCCTGGAGCAGACCGACGCTCGTGGCGTAACGGATCGCGGGCTCGGAGACGTCAAGACCGATGAAGCTCGCCAGGCCGCGATCCGGCCACGCCGCAAAATAGTTGGCGTCAAGCCTCAGCAGATCGTCCGAGGATAATTCCACCAGTTCGCGCCGGGCGTATCGACGCCTCAACGTATCGAAGGTGAGTGGGAATCGATGCACTGCGGCGTTGATGCCGTAAGAACAACCGACGTCGAGAACGATGGGCTTGTTCCCGCCCGAAGCCTTCGCTGCGAGCACCTGCCGAATGACAGGCTCAGCGACGTCAGGGATCATGTAGTCTAAGCCGCCCAGAACAGAATAGTAGGATCTGGGGTCATCCATGATGTAGATTTCGTCGAAGTTCGCCTTGGCCATATTGATCTGGCCATAGTCGTCGATCACGATTCCACGCCTCCCTTGTCATCCATCCGGAGAGACAACTCTACCGTCCGCCTGTGTCTATTTTGAGGACCGGTCTCTCCAGCGCGGTCACTTCGATCGCCTCCTGAAGGCGCTTCCGAGTGCGAGCGCCTACTGCTCGGCTCAGCGCCGAATGATTTGCGCTGTCGGGCGGCGCAGTTCATCCGCCAGCGGGATATCCTGGCGCATATCGGCCGCCTGTCTGTCCGGCGCGATGACGTCCATCTGCCTAGCGGGGTCATCTGGCTCGCTTATCCGGACCTGTGCGTCAAACAAATACTGCAAGGCTAACGCGGCTTTCGGTCGAGGAGATTATGGAGCAGCCGCAATGCTTGCCAAAAAACCTCATCATGGAGAGCCGTGCAGCCGCGCCAACCGCATACTCATTGTATCCGCCGACGATCACAGCTTCAAGGCGCGTAACCTAATGCCTGATTGAGACGCGAGATCGCCACGCCGACATTCACCTCGGCGTTCGCCTCCATGCGCTGCGCCTCCAGCTGAATTTGACGGACGCGGTAGAGATCGAAGGCGCTAATTTCGCCAAGACGGAACGACTTGTGCGACAGTTCGAACTGATCGTTGGCGACGGAGAGACGGCTGTTCGCGAGTTTGGCGGCGCTCTGCGCCGCCGCCAGCGCCACGCGGGCCGCCTTTATTTCCGCCAGCACGACGCGTTTCGCGCGCTCATATTCGGCGGTGGCGCGATCCATGTCGGCGAGCGCCTCGGCGCGTCTGGGCTCGTTGCGACCAGCGGTCGGCAGCGGGATGCGCAAGCGGACCCCGACGGTCGTCGCATCGGTGCGTTGATTGGTGATCGGATCCATAGGATCGAGCGAACGGTCCGTCGCATATTGATCGTTATGCTCCTGCCGTCCGAAGATGCCGATCTCAGGATTATCGATCGGCGTGGCGTCGACAAGCTCCGCCTGCGCCCTGGCCCGCGCCAGCGCGGCGCGCGGCGCGCGCAGCGCAGGATGATCCTCGATGTCGATCGGCGGCCGCACGGACTCAAGCCGCCCATCCGGCTGGGCGCCGCCGGTCAAGCCCGCGTAATTGACCCGCGCGACCTTGAGCGCCCCCTCCGACTGCGCCAGTTCCGTTTCCGCGGCGAGCGTTTCGTTCTTTGCGAGCAGCGCATCGGTTTGGGCGGCGTCGCCAAGTTCGACGCGACGCGTCATGTCCGCGCCGATGTCGCGCGCCGTGGCGACGCGGTTGCGCGCGACCGAGACGTCGCGCGCCGCGCGCTGCGCACTCCACCACGCGTCGCGCAGAACCCCGGCGACTTCGAGCCGGCGAAGCGCCAGCCGCTCTTCAACCTCGAAAAGGCCGGTCGTGACGGTCCCTGCGTAAGCGTCACGCTGCCCTGGCAGCCACACGGGCATGCCGACCTCGAGTTCGGTTTCGTTGTAATTGCGCAAATTGCCTGCGGCCGAATTACGCTGATAGCCGGCGACAAAAGGCGAGCCAGGCGTGATTGAATTCGCTGTCGCGTAGCGCGCGGAGATGGCGCGAAACTGCGCCTCGAGCGACCGGCTCTGCGCATCAATAGCCACGGACATTTGAAGATGTTGCGCCAGCACATTGCCCCGCAGGATCATGCGGGCGGACGATCGTTTTCTGGGGGCAGCCTTGGCGCTTCCATTTTTGCTCTTGGTCCTTTTCTCGCCCTTCAGCGTAACCTCACCCCCTATCGACTCTTCCGCCGGCGTTACGCGAGATGTTTCCTCCGATTCCGCGGAAACCGCCGATAAGGCAAGCGCGAAGACCGTCGTCGTTATAAGGATCACGTGAAGGATCATGCGCGCGCATCGTTGCGCCGTAACGCCGGCGCTGGATTCCTCGCCGCGCGGGCGCTCAGCCTTTGACGAACAAGCAGGCTGAGATTCGTCGAACGATCGTAGAGAATAGGCAGCAGCACGAGCGTCAGCACCGTCGCGGAAATGAGCCCGCCGATGACGACGACCGCGAGGGGACGCTGGATCTCGGCGCCGGGCCCATGGGCGAACAGAAATGGAATAAGGCCAAAAGCGGCGATGCTCGCGGTGAGCATCACCGGCCGCATGCGCCGCCGCGCGCCCTCGACGACCGCTTCGCGAGTCGTGCGCGTTCCTTCTGCGACGAGCTTGTTGATGTAGGAGATTAGCACGACGCCGTTGAGCACTGCGATGCCGATGAGCGCAATGAATCCGACTGACGACGGCACTGACATGAATTCGCCAGATAGCCATAGGCCGAGAATGCCTCCGATGGCCGCGAAAGGCACATTGCAGAACACCAGCGTCGCCTGCAGCGCCGAATTGAACGTCAGATAAAGCAAGAGGAAGATCAACGCCAAGGCGATCGGCACGACGATCGCGAGGCGCGCCGAAGCGCGTTGCTGATTTTCGAACTGACCGCCCCATTGGTAGCGATATCCCGGCGGGGTTTTTACGTTCTTCCTGACGGCTTGCTTGGCTTCATCGACGAATCCGACGAGATCGCGCCCCGTCACATTGGCAAGGACGGTGGCGAAGCGACGGCCCTCTTCGCGAATGATCTGAATTGGCCCATCCTCGACCTTCACGTCGGCGAGTTGCGACAATTCGACGACCTTCCCTTCCGCAGAAACCATTGGCAATCGAGCGAAATCCACTGATGAGCGTCGCGAGGTTTCGGAACCGCGTATGACAAGCGGCGTGCGTATGGGCCCTTCGAGAACAATACCGACCGGCTGGCCGTCGACCCAGACGCGTAGCGCGTCTTGAATCTCCCCAGCGTTAAGGCCGAAGCGCCCGGCGGCGAGCCGGTCGACGCGCGCCGTCAAATAGCGCATGCCGTCGTTTTGCAGGCCGAATACGTCCCGCGCGCCTCTGATCTTGCGCAGCGTCGCGGTAACCTCACGAGTGAGACGATTGAGCTCATTAATGTCATCGCCGAAGATCTTAACGACCACGTCGCCACGCGCCCCGATGATCATCTCCTGTACGCGCATGTCGATCGGCTGCGAAAAGGCGTAGGAAATCCCGGGCATGCTGTCGAGCACGGCGCGGATCTCTCCCATCAGCCAATCGATGCCATCGCCGCGCCACTCGCTCTGGGGCGCAAGCGTGAGGAAATTATCCGTCTCGTTGAGGCCGACGGGATCGATGCCAAGTTCATCGGCTCCGCCGCGCGCCATCATCCCTATGACCTCCGGCACGCGCTCCATAATGGCGCGCTGAATGCGCATATCCGTGTCAGCAGCCATATTGACGCTGATGGTCGGATGTTTGCGCACGGTGATGACTGGCGTGCCTTCATTCATCACCGGCATGAAGGTCTGGCCGATCCGGCCGTAGGCGACGAACGCGACGACAAGGCCAATGATGGCGATGGCGGCGACCGCCAAGGGTTTGTCGAGCGCGCGTTTCAGCAAAGGCTCGTAGCCTCCAGCTAACTTGCGCACCAGCCATGGCTCGTCAGAATGCCCCGGTTTCAACAAGGTGGCGCTCAGCGCCGGCACGACGGTCAGTGACAAGATAAGCGCCGAGCCAAGCGCGAAGGCGATGGTCAGCGCGACGGGCGCAAATAGTCGCCCCTCAAGACCTTCGAGAGAGAGCAACGGCAAGAATACGGTAACGATGATGATGACGCCCGACGTCAGCGGGACGGCGACCTCGCGGGTCGCCTCCAAGGTCATGAAGATGCGATCGGAAAGACTGACGTCATGCGCGTTCGCCATCCGATGTTCGACGTTCTCGACGACAACGACGGCGCAATCGACCAAGAGCCCGATGGCGATCGCGAGACCGCCGAGCGACATGATGTTGGCCGAAAGACCCCACCAGCGCATGATGCCGAATGTGGATAGCGCGGCGAGCGGCAGAATGACCGAAACGACCAGCGCCGCGCGCAGATTGCCGAGGAACAGCGCAAGCAGGATGACGACGAGGACGATCGCCTCGATCAGCACCTTCTGCACGGTCCAGACGGCTTTACCGATCAGCTCGCTGCGATCGTAAAAAATCTCGATCTTTGCGCCATTGGGCAAATTCGGCTCAAGTTCGGCGAGGCGCTCTTTTACGCCATTCACGACCATGCGCGCGTCAGCCCCGCGCAGGCCGAGCACCAGCCCCCACACTGCCTCGCCCTCTCCGTTGCGTGTCACGACCCCGTTGCGCGGCAAGGCGCCGTTGCGCACTTCAGCCACGTCGCTGACGCGCACAATGCCGGTGTCGCGCGCGGCGATGACGACGGAGCGTATTTCCTCCAGGGACTTCAGACGCCCCTCGGCGCGCACCAGCAGAGCTTCCTCGCCGTCGCGCACGCGGCCAGCGCCGTCGTTCCTGTTGTTGTTGGAGAGCGCGGATGAAAGCATCTCCACCGTAACGCCGCGCGACGCCATGGCGGCCGGCGATGGCGCGACCTCGAAGGTGCGCACGAAGCCGCCCATTACATTGAGATCGGCGACTCCAGGAAGGCCGCGGATGGCCGGCCGGATCGTCCAGTCGAGGAGCGAACGTTGCTCCGTTGGCGTGAGATCGCCGCCGACGATGGTGAACATCAGCATCTCGCCGAGCGGCGTGACGATCGGTGCGAGACCACCGGAAACGCCTTCCGGCAATTGATTCTGAACCTGGGAGAGTCGCTCGTTAACCTGAGCTCTCGCCCAATAGATGTCTGTCCCTTCCGAGAATTCGAATGTGAGCAGCGCGACGGAATAACGCGTGGTCGAGCGCATCCGGACGAGGTTGGGAATGCCCTTCGCCGCGAGCTCGATTGGCACAGTGACGCGCGCCTCCAACTCCTCTGGCGTCAGCCCCGGCGCGCGCATGGCGACGAGCACCTGCACCGGTGCGACGTCGGGAAAGGCGTCGATTGGCAGCTTGAAATAGCTGACGGCTCCCCAGGCGGCGAGGCCGAGCGCGCCAAGAAAGACGAGCAGCCGCTGCTGGAGCGCGACGCGGATCGGTCTTTCAAGCATTGCTTTTCGTCACCTTTCAGCCTCGGCCAGTTCCGCCAGCAAGGTCAGCAGGCCGCGCGTCGCCACGCGGTCGCTTTTCTTCAGCGCGCCCTGCACCGACGCGTGTTGCGGCGTCTCGGAAAGTAGCGTCACTGGCGTCGCGACAAAGCCCTCAGGCGTTCTCACGAACACCCAATTGTGGTTCTTGAAGTTGACGAGGGCGTCTGCGGAGACGCGCCACTGCGCCAAACCCCCGCCCGACATGCGGATGATCGCCTGCACCGCCTGGCCGGGGCGTAGGGCGCTGCGTCCGGGACGAAACTCGGCCACCGCCGTCACCGACTGCGTCGCGGCGTCGACGGTGCGGCCGATGCGAATGAGCCTGCCGTCGACTCCCGCCGAAGGCAGATGCACCCGGTCGACATTGTCGAGGCCCGCTACACGCCCCAGTGGGATTTGAAGATTGACCCAAATCGGATCGAGCTGTGCGATGGTGACGAGCGGCGCCGACGCCTGCACGCGCTCGCCGGTCGTGCCGTGGCGCTGCAGAATGGTTCCGGCGATCGGCGCGCGCACGACAAGAGAGCTTGCGAGTTTGCGCTCGCTCTGCAAGAACAAGATGTCTTCCTCTGTCATGCCGGCCAGCGAAAGAATTTGCCGTCGCTCTTCAAGCGCCGACCGCGCCTGCGTCGCCTCGGCGCGCGTGACGATCAACCGCCTCTCGGCGATGATGTGCTCCTTGAACAATTGCTCGTCGCGCCGCAGCTTCTCGGTCGCGAGGTTGGCGTCCGAGAGCGCATACAGGAAAGCGCGCTGCGCCTCGACCAATTCCGACGATCTCAGCGTGGCGATCGCCGCGCCTTCCTTCACCTCCTCATCGGGCGCAACGAGCAGTGTCTCGACGAGGCCCGCGGCGGGGGCGGCGACGATACGCAGCTGCTGCGGCGGCACCGTGACGACGCCCGGAACGACCAATTCGCCCATGCCAGCCTCATGCTCGACGACTTGGGTCTCCACTCCGGCGACGCGCATCTGCTCCTCGGTCAACTTGACGAGGATGGGCTTCAAACTCGACACCTCAATCGGCGCGCTCCACGCGAGGGCGTCGAGAGCCATAAGGCCTAGGATTGGAGCAAATGCGCGCCGCATGTGAGTGCTTTTGAACCTCGGGTTAGGGTTCGGCCAATGGCCGGGCCGGCGGGGGGTCGAAAGGCGACGCGAATGCGCTAATCGGAGCGCTAGGCGGGCGGCGACTGCTGGCGCTGCGCGGTCTCGGCCACAATGATTTAGCGTGAAACAGCCGGCAACCTCAACGCATTTCCGTCCCACGCCGCACTTGTGCATAGAAATCGGGACGGTTGCCCACGGAAATTGGGAGATAAGCCCAAGCTTTGAGGCCGCTCCCCATTCTGGCCCGGAGCCCGATCGCAAGTCGATCATCCTAGTCTTCAGGTAAATTCTTGCGCCATCAATCGACCGGCCTCAGCGGCCGCGGCCGACAATCTCACTTACGGATCTTGACGAAGCAGCACTTTTGGGCAGTCGATCAGCAAGCGTTCAGAGTTCACAATCTGCGCCGCCGCTTGACGACCGACTTACCAGAAGCCGTGATGCCATTCGCGGCGCAATGTTGAATATTTACCACGCCCCGACAAGAACCAGACACGGGACGCGCAATGATCAATAAGCCATCCTCCGCTGAGGGCTCAGCGTTGGAAACTTACACGCTTGGACTCGGATCCCAACCTGATTCTCGTACCCCACATGGCCGATCAAGCGGGCGCCACAGACTTAGCGGAAGGATCGTTAGGTTTTTTGTTCTGACCAGGAATTCCCAAATGGCGCTCCCTTCGATTTTCCCCGCTTTCGGCAAATTCGTTTGGCCTGTCCGACTGACATTTACAGGGCTCTTGTGCATATGGCTTAACACGACCGCCTTTACCGAGATCGATCGCTTCGCGAGATGTCGCGAGGCCGACCCTAACTTGAGGATCGCTGGCTGCACTGACATCATCGTGCGCGGCAATAGAGAAACCAAGCGCAATCTGGGCGCGGCCTATCTCAATCGGGCCGCTGCCCATCGGGACAAGGGCGATTTGGATCGCGCGCTGACCGACCTTAACGGCGCGCTGCAACTCGATCCGAACTCGGTTTCCGCTCTTATCGAACGCGCATTGATCTATCATGCAAAGGGCGATTTCGATCGCGCAATCTCGGACTTCGATAGTGTGCTGCGCCGCCGTAAGAATCTGGCGACGGCTTATGGCGGCCGCGCTAATGCCCATCTCGGCAAGGGCGATCTCGATAAAGCGCTTATCGACATAAACAAGGCCATAAGGCTTGATCCAAAATCAGCCTTGTTCCGCGTAAATCGCGGCGCGATCCACCGGACCAAAGGGGATCTTGATCAGGCCATCGCCAATTATGACGAGGCAATCGAGCTTGATGCCAAGCTAGGGAGCGCTCGTAATGAGCGCGGCCTCGCCTTTTCCACCAGAGGCGATTTCGACAAAGCGCTTGACGATTTCACCAAGGCCATCGAGCTCGAACCCAATATTGCGGACGGATATTTCAACCGAGCCCAGGTCCATCGCGGCAAGCAGGATCTTAATCACGCGAAGCAAGACCTCGAAACAGCGTTGAAGCTCAACCCGCGTCTCGATGATGCGAAAAAAATGCTCGACCAAGTGAACAGGCTGATCGCCGAACGCGTCCCGCCTCCAGCCGCTGCGCCCCCGGCGGCCGCGCCTGCGGCAATTGGCGTCTTGATCGTGGTTGTCATTGGGTTCGCTCTGATCTCCTTCGCCGTCTGGTTCTTATGGCTCATGCGCAGGAAACGCATACGTACAACCGAGACCGTCGGCAATCAGCAAGCGATGAATGGCGGCGCCCCATCTTGGCACGCTATGACAATTGAGCAGGTCTTCGGCGAGTTGGACAGCGCTCCGAGCGGGCTGTCGGAGGCGCAAGCGCAGGCACGGTTTCGTGAGCACGGCCCTAACCAAATGGAGCGAGGTCCGCCCCGGAGCTGGCTTAAGATCTTGCGGCGTCAGTTCGCCGATCCGCTCGTATATGTCTTGCTCGTGGCGGCGCTGCTCGCGGCGCTGATGGGCAAGATAACCGATGGGTCTGTGGTCCTGGCGGTCGTCGTCCTGAACACGTTGGTCGGCTTCGTGCAGGAAATGCGCGCAGGCAAGGCTATTGAAGCGCTCAGTCGGATGGTTCCACAGAACGCAACCGTTCTGCGCGACGGCGAGCAGATCGCCATGCCTACGAAAGAACTCGTGCCCGGCGACATTCTTATCCTGCAACCAGGCGACCAGGTCTCCGCCGACGTACGTCTTTTCGAGGTCAAGGGGCTCCTTGTGGAGGAAGCGGCGCTCACCGGCGAGTCGGCGCCCATCGCCAAGCACGCGGCGCCGGTCCAGCGCGACACGATGCTCGGCGATCGGCTCTCGATGGCGTTCAGCGGCACATTGGTTGTCTCCGGCGCCGGGAAGGGCGTGATCACTGCCACCGGAGTGCGGAGCGAGCTCGGACGGATTTCTCGTCTGCTGAGCGAGACCGCGGAATTGGAGACACCCCTCACGCGCCGACTCGCTAAACTTGCCCGAGTCATCACGCTAGGAATTCTGGTTGTCGCGGCATTGATCTTCGTCGTGGGCGTAATGCGTGAGTATCCGCTGCTCGATAGCGCATTCGCGGCGATCACGCTCGCGGTCGCCGCGATCCCCGAGGGCCTTCCCGCCGTTGTCACCATCGCCTCGGCGATCGGCGTGCGCCGCATGGCGCGCCGCCACGTGATCATTCGGCATCTTCCCGCGGTAGAGACGCTCGGCAGTACGACAGTCATCTGTACCGACAAGACCGGGACGCTGACGCGAAACGAGATGACGATCGAAGCATTGTGGACGTCGGCTGGCCCGCTCGAGGTGACGGGAACCGGCTACGCGCCGGAGGGCGAACTGCGCGGCGGCGGCAGAAGCGTCGATCCGGCGCCCGATGGCGTCACGCAGTTACTTACCGCCTCCGTGCTCTGCAACGACGCGTCTCTGAGCCTGGACGAAGACCACTGGACGATCGTGGGCGATCCCACCGAGGGTGCGCTGGTCGTCGCCGCGCGCAAGGCGAAGCTAAACGAAATCGCGCTCCGAGAGGCATTCCCACGCAGGGATGCGATCCCTTTTGATTCCCAGCAGCAATTCATGGCGACGCTGCACGTCGCCGGGGACAACCGCGCCCTCGTCTGTTTGAAGGGCGCGCCCGAGGTTGTGGCGAGGCAATGCCAGACCTTCGAGGACAATCGGCCACTGGCGCTCGAAGCCGTTCATAAGGCGGCGCACTCCATGGCGGCGCGAGGGATGCGCGTCCTCGGCGTAGCCGCGGCCATGCCGAACGGGCCGATCACCAGCCTCGAGGGTTCCGGCTGGCGGCACGACTTGCGTTTCCTTGGGCTCGTCGGCATGGC
>Ga0194126_10007370_pt1 | contig 15349 bp, 14 predicted proteins | sample TA2KigC150mmetaG_FD_148641 | JGI IMG/M metagenome (GOLD analysis project Ga0194126, IMG submission 148641) | Freshwater microbial communities from Lake Tanganyika, Tanzania - TA2015035 Kigoma Deep Cast 150m | ecosystem: Environmental > Aquatic > Freshwater > Lake | place: Tanzania: Lake... | reverse complement strand
TCGTTTTAATTTGTTCATACAAATGTTTTTACCGCAAATATACTGTACTTCGAGTACGCGCGGCTATTGAGAGGCGGACTGGATTTTTATCCCGTTTATGTGTAATCGGGAAATTTCATGTAAGTTTGCAAGATCGCACCTGTCATCGCAATTTCAATGATCATCTATGGATAAAGACCTCTTTCATAAACTGATTCTGCAGGGGATTCCTGATGCGTTGCCTCCGGAAAAACCTTATGACAACAGCGTCAGCCATGCCCCGGTCCGGAAGGATATCCTTTCAACAGAAGAAAAGAAACTGGCGCTTAAAAATGCCCTCAGGTATTTCAGCCAAAAGCATCACCCTGTTCTGGTACGTGAATTTGCTGAAGAGTTGAAACGATACGGAAGAATTTACATGTACCGCTTTCGGCCGGACTATCAGATATATGCCAGGCCCATCGATGAATATCCCTGCCGGTCGAAACAGGCGGCTGCCATCATGCTGATGATCCAGAACAACCTTGATCCGGCAGTGGCTCAGCATCCCCATGAGCTGATCACGTATGGCGGAAACGGCGCCGTGTTCCAGAACTGGGCGCAGTATCTGCTCGCCATGAAATACCTGGCGGAGATGACGGATGAACAAACCCTGGTCATGTATTCAGGTCATCCGATGGGATTATTTCCTTCGCATCAAAAAGCCCCCAGGGTTGTCGTGACAAACGGGATGGTCATTCCAAACTATTCCGGACCGGATGATTGGGAGCGGTTCAATGCACTGGGCGTGTCTCAATATGGACAAATGACCGCCGGATCCTACATGTATATTGGTCCACAGGGCATTGTGCACGGCACCACCATCACCATCCTCAATGCAGCCAGGATGTTGAAACGGGGCGATATCGCAGGAAAGGTGTTCGTCAGTTCAGGTTTGGGAGGCATGTCCGGCGCCCAGGCCAAGGCCGCCGTGATTACCGGCGCCATTGGTGTGATCGCTGAGATCAACCCCAAGGCTGTAGAGAAAAGACATAGCCAGGGCTGGGTGGATGAGGTATATGCCGACCTGGACGAACTCATCACAAGAATAAAAGAAGCCAAAGAAAAGAAAGAAGCGGTGTCGCTCGCCTATCAGGGAAATATTGTGGACCTGTGGGAAAAGCTTGCCGATCTTGATTTCCGGGTTGAACTCGGATCTGATCAGACATCCCTGCATAATCCCTGGGCCGGTGGATATTATCCGGTTGGACTTACATTCGACGAGTCCAACGAAATGATGGTGAAAGATCCAAAACTTTTCAAGGAACATGTCCAGCGTTCGCTCATTCGGCAGGTGAAAGCCATCAACAAGATGAGCGAAAAGGAGATGTATTTCTTTGATTACGGCAATGCCTTTTTGCTTGAATCGAGCCGTGCCGGTGCTGATATCATGAAACCGGATGGTAATTTCAGGTATCCTTCCTATGTTCAGGATATCATGGGTCCCTCTTTCTTTGATTATGGGTTTGGTCCTTTCCGGTGGGTGTGTACTTCCGGCGATCCGTCAGACCTCGCAACGTCGGATCAGATCGCTGCAGACGTTCTTGCTGAAATGGTAAAGACAGCAGCTCCTGACATCCTTGGCCAGGTGAATGACAACCTGCACTGGATCCGCGAAGCTGCCAATAACAAACTGGTGGTTGGCTCGCAGGCCAGAATTCTTTACGCCGACAGCGAAGGCAGGATACGGATCGCAGCAGCATTCAACAAAGCTATCCGGGAAGGAAAGGTTAAAGCGCCGATCGTGCTGGGACGCGATCATCATGATGTGTCGGGGACCGACAGCCCATACCGGGAAACATCAAACATTTATGACGGGAGCCGCTTTACAGCTGATATGGCCATTCACAATGTCATCGGGGATGCATTTCGCGGCGCAACCTGGGTCTCCATTCACAATGGCGGTGGTGTCGGTTGGGGTGAGGTGATCAATGGCGGATTTGGGATGGTTCTGGATGGAAGCGACAATGCGGATGCAAACCTCCGCTCCATGCTTTTCTGGGATGTGAACAATGGGATTGCCCGGCGGAATTGGGCTCGAAACCCTGGGGCCATGACCGCTATCCAACGTGTCATGGATCATGAACCGGCACTGCGCGTGACGTTGCCGGAATTGGTTGATGACGCGGTTTTGGATTCGGTGGCATTCGAGATTATTGATAGATGAATCTTTTGATGTTGCGTTTCGGGGTCTTTTCAAATTCGGTTTCCCTGATCTCGTGATCAACGTTTTTCATGTATTTCGGTACCCGGTGGTTTACCTCCTTGATATATCCATGGATGATCCCGGGGAGTTGCTCACGAGATATTCCTTGCTTCTTCATGGCTTCAAAATGCGGATGGGGAATGGAGAAGATCGTTTTAAGATTTGGCATCGAAGCAAAATCTAACTCTTTAGTGATCGGCGCCTCGGCTGCTTCGGAAACTTAATCCAACGCATGCGGGTTTGAACCTGTTTTGGGTGATAAAAATTTCTCCACCATGATAAAGAACTTTTCCGGTTCATCGGCCTGTACCCAATGAGATGCGCCTGCAATGGTCTCTATTTCAGCGTTCGGAAACAATCTCATGATCATGGGTATGTCATCATCCCGGATGTAATCCGAATCACCTCCCCGGATAAACAGGGTTGGCTTGGAAAAAAGGCTATTGGGTTCAACGGCCAGGAACATATCCGGGATGCATTCTGCGATGACCGGGAGGTTCAGTCGCCAGGCCAGCGTCCGGCGATCACTCCAGTAGAGATTCTTAAGAAGAAACTGCAATATCCTGGGATTGCGGACCGTTTTACCCAGCTTCTCCGCTGCTTCCTTGCGGGTTGCTATTTGATCGATTGGAAGCGAAAGCATGGCATCCAACAGGGTTAGGTGATACCAGTGATTTCGATAAGCCCGCGGGCTGATGTCCACTACGATGAGTCTGCTGATCTGATCAGGATGCTCCATCGTAAAATGCATGGCCGTCATTCCCCCCATGGAATGGCCGATCAATACCGGCGAATGAAGGTTATGGTCGGCAATGAATTCGGCCAGATCCGATACCATCGCCGGATAACTAAACGCTGAACTATGCGGGGATTGCCCGTGGTTTCGCTGATCGGGAATGTATACCGAATATTTCTTTGCAAGCCGACTCCCGAAAGTCACCCAATTATCAGAAATTCCATATAATCCATGCAGGATGATCACCGGGTCTCCTGCTCCGAAATGCCTGTAAAATAGCCTCATTCAGAAGAAATTAACAATGCAGTGTTAAAAAAAAATCGGTATCCACCTCAAAAATACGATAAAAACGGATTGTTTGTGCTGATATTTGCCCTATTATTGTGCTGCAAAAAAATTGCGATCAATATAAACATAATTAACTTAAAATCAAATATTTAGTTTTCGATTTCTACTTTAAAAAATCGCTGAAACAAAAAAAACACAATGGAAAAAGCGCAAAATGAGAAGGCAGCTGAAACTAAACCGGAGGTTGTTGAAGAAGAAGAACCTCCAAGTAAGCTCCCTCAGATAAGAAACCGCATCGCTTTCAAGCCCATCCCAGAGCCCCAGGCCGAAAAGGACAAACCCAAGATCAGTCCGAAATCCCTTGACTTTCTTCAAAAACATTTTCCTACCGCTACAGAGAAGGAATGGTGTTCCTGGCAATGGCAATTGCGGAATAGTTATACCGATCTTCACCAATTGCAGCAGATACTGCATTTGTCAGATAACGAGGTCAAGCCCCTGCAGGGAATCACGAATTCATTACCCATCCGGATTACTCCCTACTACGCCAGCCTGATCGATCCGGAAAACCCGGAACAACCGATCCGCCGTTCCGTGATCCCGGTCTTCGATGAATTCATTGTCAGTAAGGGCGAACGCTCCGACCCATTGTACGAGGAACACGACAGTCCCGTTCCGAACATCGTTCACCGGTATCCCGACAGGGTGCTGTTTCTGGTCACCGGCTTCTGCTCTACTTATTGCCGGTATTGCACCCGGTCGCACATGGTTGCCAAGGACAAATGCCACATCGGAGTAAAAGCCTGGGAACCCGCACTGCAATATATTGAAAACACCCCTTCGGTTAGAGATGTGCTGATCTCCGGCGGTGACCCGCTCACGATGCCGGATCTGAATATCGCTTTTCTGCTGAACAGGTTACACAAGATCCCACATGTGGAGATGATCCGGATTGGGACGAAAGTTCCGGCTGTCCTGCCACAACGCATCACACGGCCGCTGATCAATATCCTGAAAAGATATCACCCGCTTTATCTGAGCATTCACTTCACCCACCCGGATGAACTCACCCCCGAAGTGCGGGAGACCTGTGAACAGCTCGCCAATGCAGGAATTCCGCTCGGCAGCCAAACCGTCTTGCTGAAAGGCGTCAACGACGATGTGGAAACGATGAAAATGCTCATGCATGGATTACTCCGGATCCGTGTACGTCCGTATTATCTCTATCAATGCGATCCGATCCTGGGGTCTTCCCATTTCAGAACGCCCGTTTCCAAAGGGATTGAGATCATTGAAGGACTCCGCGGACATACTACCGGCTATGCCGTCCCACAGTATGTGATTGACGCACCCGGCGGCGGCGGGAAAATACCCATCCTGCCTGAATACTACCTCGGAAAAAATGACGACCACATCCTGTTGAGAAACTACGAAAATCGTCATTTCGAATACCCTGACGCCTGCACAACCCCTAGCGAATGAGAGTTGGCATCACCTATGACCTGAGAGACGATTATCTCAGGGAAGGCTTTTCAGAAGAAGAGACCGCTGAATTCGACCGTTCAAGTACCATTGAGGCCATCGATAACACCTTGCAGATCCTCGGATTTCAAACCGAAAGGATCGGCCACGTCAGAAGCCTCGTTGAAAAGTTGGCAGATGGCCAACGGTGGGACATGGTGTTCAACATCTGCGAAGGGATGTTTGGCGCCGGCCGCGAAGCCCAGGTTCCGGCGCTCCTTGACGCATATCAGATTCCATATGTCTTTTCCGATCCGCTGGTGCTGGCTTTGACACTTCATAAAGGGCTTACCAAAAGGGTCATCCGCGATGCCGGAATTCCCACAGCCCCTTTCGCTATTGTGAATGATATCACGGATCTTGACGGGCTGGATCTGCCCTACCCTTTATTTGCCAAACCTATTGGCGAGGGTACAGGCAAAGGTATTGACGCCCGCTCAAGGATTGACAACCGGGAGGCTTTGACGGAAACTTGTGAACGACTGCTGAAAGTTTATCGCCAGCCTGCGCTTATCGAAACCTACCTTCCGGGACGGGAATTCACGGTAGGGATTGTAGGTACCGGACAGGAAGCCAAAGCGCTGGGAACCATGGAGGTGTTTTTGCTGCAGCAAGCTGAAGCGAATGCATACTCCTACGTCAACAAGGAAAATTGCGAGGAACTGGTTAAATACCGGCTTTGCAAGGATGAGATACAGCTAACCTGTGAGAAGATCGCCCTGGATGCATGGCGTACATTAAATTGCAGAGATGGCGGCCGCGTTGATCTGAAGCTGGATGCCCGGGGAATACCCAATTTCATGGAGGTGAATCCCCTGGCCGGACTGCACCCTTCCCACTCTGATCTGCCCATCCTGTGCGGTTTGTTAGGCATTTCATTTACCAGCCTCATCCAATTGATCATGGATTCAGCCATGAAGCGCATTATCTGAAAAAACCCAGAGCTATGGAGAATAAGCATGTTGCAATCGTATTTGGCAAGATATCAGAACAACCAAAGGAGGACGAACTTGATGTCCTGGAAGAGATAGAGAATGTGGAAGACAGCCTGAAACTGCTGGGGTACCAGGTTCACAAAATTCCATTCTCCCTGGATATCCCGTCATTTATGGCAGAAATAAAAGCGGTTAATCCACTGTTTGCATTTAACCTGATCGAGTCCGTTGACGGGTCAGGGGAACTGCAGGTGCTGGGGCCGGCCATCCTGAAACACATGAAAATCCCCTATTCCGGAGTTCCCATTGAAGCGCTGTTTCTCACCACCCATAAAATCCTGGCTAAAAAACTTTTCCGGCTCACAGGCATCCCTACGGCGCCCTGGTTTTGCCTTGATGAGTTAGACCGACTTGACCCGGCTAGAAGATACATCCATAAACCGATTGGGGAGGATGCCAGTGTGGGTATTAATGATGATAATGTGTTCTACGGAGATGATCATGAAAAAAAACGGCTCCTTTCAACGCTGGATCCGGAAAAGCATTTCGTGGAAGAATTCATTGAAGGCCGAGAACTCAACATTTCAATGATCGGCGGAAAAAAGGGACCAATCACCTTTCCGCCTGCCGAGATCATTTTTGATGAATACCCGGAGGACAAGCTGAAGATCGTCAACTACAACGCGAAATGGATCTCCGATTCCTATGAATATACCCATACTCCGCGGACATTTGATTTTCCGGATGAAGATAAGCCCATGCTGGAAGAAGCCAGAAAAGTCGCCCTCAGATGTTGGAAAGAATTCGGCCTGAAAGGATATGTGCGGGTCGATTTCCGCATTGACCAGCACAACAAACCCTTTGTCCTCGAAATAAACGGCAACCCCTGCATAACCAAAGAAGCAGGCTTCTGGTCAGCATCACAAGTTGCAGGGCTGGCATTCACCGAAGTGATCCAGGCTGTCATCGAGGATGCCCTGGACTGATTAACCTATTCCCGTTTCCACACAGGCAAGCGGCCAGGTGTATAAGGACTCTGCAGCGCATCCATCGATTGCTCTACTGCCTTGAGATCCTTTTGCACCATTTCTTTCAGAGCAGATAGCACCGGTTCAAACAATCCGGCAGCAATCTCATACTGGTCGCGCATGGTTTGCGTAAGATCGGAAGTGGATCGCCAATAACCCCACACGATGTTGTCAACCCTTTCGCTGATGGAAGGAGGCTGGTTTTCATTCCGTTTGGCAATGCTCTCGTCTCCGGTCATTGCTTTGCGTAACACCCTGTTTTGCTGTTCCACCTGATTGATCTGACTCAATAATGTACCGGTGGATGCGGTGGTGTTTTTCAGTGCATTGCGGATATGACCGATCCGGGATTCCACATCATTGGTGACCCTGATCGAAGCCTGGATGGCCTGTAGCAGCGAGGCTACCTGACGCCGGAAGGCCACAGCATCATTCATGTCGCTTGCCGGAAGGGTGGTATTGTTCAGCAGAACAGCCCGGAAAGGTTGAGATAACCCCAGGTCTGTTATCACCCCATCCACGGAAAGGGAAAGAGAGACCGTATATTTTCCCGGCATGATGAGGGTTCCGCTTTGGTTGTTGGAGAAAGGATCTCCCTCCGGGTAAGCCGGGTATACAGAAGGATACCGGAGATCCCAGGTGATCCTGTTCATGCCGGCTGATACGGGGGCTTTCAACTTCCTGATAACATCTCCTCGCTCATCAGTGATCGTAAAAAGGAGAAAGGCGGTCTGTTCTTCATCTTCCTTAATCAGGTCTTCCATGGTGGGATATCGAATGTCTTTTTTATTCTTGATATCCTCCTGCTCCACCTCCCTGCGTTTGTCTTTCCTGGATTTGATCTCATCCTTCACATAATAGGTGAAGGTGGCCGCTACCGGTGGATTCGGTGCATACCAATTAGCATGTCCCTGGGAATCTTTGCTTCCCGAAGGGATGAACATCCATGCATCTTCTACCGGAAGCAGTGCATAGTCCTTGTTCAGAGATGCTTCATCCAGCTTTCGCAAGGGAGAATAATCATCCAGGATGTAGTATCCACGGCCAAAAGTGGCGATCACCAGATCACATTCCCGTGGCTGGATCACAATATCCGGCACCTTGATGGTCGGAAGGCCGTTCTTCAACTGAATCCAGATTTTTCCTCCATCAATGGTAAAGAAAATCCCGAATTCAGTGCCGGCAAAGAGGAGATCAGGGTTGATAAAATCTTCCGCAAAGGCATGGACAGTGCCTCTCTCCGGAAGGTTCCCGGCAATGGAGATCCATGTTTTTCCTCGATCGGTTGATTTCAACAGGTAAGGTTTGAAATCGGCCTTTTTATGTGCGTCAAAGGAGGCATATACCACATTGGGATCATGGGCCGAGGCCAACAGGCAGCTGACATACGTTGTATCAGGAACACCCGGGAACCGATCGATGGTTCTCCGGGAATCGCCGGCATTTTCAGTTACCTGGATCAGGCCATCATCGGTACCTGCATAGATCAGGTTCTCCATCTTCGGAGATTCTGTCAGCGATACAATATTTCCGTAAAAAGAAGTGGAGGCATTTTTGGCCACTGCGTCCACAGACTGGATCTTGCCCATCACCTTGAGCATATTCCGGTCAATCCGGCGGGTCAGGTCGGGGCTGATCACCTTCCAGGTATTGCCCCGGTCATCGCTCCGAAAAATCTTGTTGGCCGCGAAATAGAGCCGGGTTGGTGCGTGCGGACTGATGATCAGCGGCGTATTCCAGTTCCATCGGTAAGCTTCCCCTGCAGGCGGCTGAGGCTGGATGAAGATACTCTCTCCGCTTTTCTTGTCATACCTCACCAGCCATCCGTACTGCGCTTGTGCATAAACGATATCCGGATTCGTCGGATCAACGGCCGACTCATAGCCATCCCCGCCGTTGGTCACAAACCAGTCGTCATTCACAATGCCCATCTCCGAAGTGGTTCGGGATGGCCCTCCATGGCTGTTATTATCCTGTGTTCCACCATAAAAATAATAAAAGGGGAGGCTGTTGTCAACATTCACCCGGTAATATTGGGTGACGGGGAGGTTGTCATAAAACCGCCAGGCCTATCCTTCCCACATCGCCGGAAGGGAGTCCGTTGCTCAACTTCTGCCATGTTGATCCAGCATCGGTAGATTTGTAAATGGCCGCTTCGGGACCTCCGTTGATCAGCGTAAAGACATGCCTTCGACGTTGGTAAGCTGAAGCGTACAGGACATCAGGGTTTCGAGGGTCCATGACAACATCGTTGATCCCTGTATGCTCACTGATATGGAGGATCTTGTTCCAGGTCTTTCCCCCATCGGTTGATTTATAAAGACCCCGGTCACCACCAGGTCCCCAAAGCGGGCCCTGGGCCGCCACATATATGTGCGAGTTTCTTGGATCCAGAATGATTCTGCCAATATGTTCTGATTGCTTTAATCCCATGTGGGTGAATGATTTACCGTCATCCTCTGATTTGTAAACACCATCTCCATATCCCACCGACCGCTGGCTGTTAAATTCTCCCGTCCCAACCCAGATCACATGCCGGTTATTCGGATCAATCTCAACATCAGCAATTGAATAGGATCCATAAGAATCGAAGATAGGTTCCCAGGTTGTCCCGTGGTTCATGGTCTTCCAAACATTTCCGATGGCCACCGCAACATAGATAAGATCCCTGTTTTCAGGATCGACCGCGAAATCGGCGATCCTTCCGGATGCGAAAGCGGGACCAATGCTTCGCCATTTTAACCCCTTAAGAATGGACGCTTTTAAGAGGGTATCCTTTGTTTCTGTTTTCCCCGTTTTGGACTTCTGTGCCCATACTTCCGGGCAGGATAATACTGTAACAGCAAGAATTATCGCCACGAGGGTATGTTTTTTCATGATTCTTTGGATTATGGTTTCAAAATTTTATTGATCTCTTTTGAATTGGGCCGGATGATGCCTTTTTCCGTAATAATGGAGGTGATATATGGGGCAGGGGTAACATCGAAAGCCGGATTGAACGCCTCCGAACCGGGAGAGCAGGTGAGGATCGTATCTTGTTTCCCGTTCTTTGATATCCCATGGGTGTACAGAACCTCATCCTGGCTTCTTTCTTCTATCACGATCTCATCACCTGAGCCACATGTTAAATCAAATGTTGAAGTCGGCGCAGCTACATAGAAAGGGATACCGAACTCCCGTGCAGCAATGGCTTTTTCGAGGGTTCCGATCTTGTTGGCTACATCCCCGTTTGCCGCGATCCGGTCAGCGCCCACGATCATCAGGTCTACCATGCCTTTCTTCATGATCCATGCGCCGGCATTATCCGGGATGATCTTGTGGGGTATGCCCTGGTTCCGAAGTTCCCAGGCTGTAAGTCTGGCTCCCTGGCTGCGGGGTCGGGTTTCATCGACCCAGACAAATACTGTTTTCCCTTCTTCCTGTGCAGTATAAACAGGTGACAGGGCAGTGCCATAATCGACAAAAGCAAGCCAACCGGCGTTACAGTGGGTTTCGATACGGCTTCCATCTTTGATCAGCCGATTTCCCAGACGACCAATTTTTCTGGAAGCATCTGCATCTTCATCTGCAACGGCCTGAGCCTCCATCAATGCTTTGGTGGTGTGCCGGGTACCGGCTTTAAACACCCTTTCCACAGCATAGAACAGGTTTCGTGCTGTCGGGCGGGTGGAGATGATCTCCTGAAAGGCCTTGTCAACGAATGATTTAACACTCCCGGGAGAGGCCATTTGAAAAGCCTGCGCCATGGCAAAGCCGGCTGCCGCACCAATGGCGCCGGCGCCCCTGACGGTCATCTCCCGGATGGCCCGGCAACTGGTCAGGTAATCATCCGATCTGAAAATTTTAAATTCAAAGGGGAGCAGGTTTTGATCGATCATATAAACCGACCTGCCATCCATCCAGATGGTCCGGTAATCCTTCCCGCTTACCTTCATCTCATGGGATCCTGAAAATCATCCCGATACGGGCGTAAGAAAGATTGAATCCCAGTTCAGCGTTGAGTCCAACCGATTTGTTGAAAAACCAGGAAGCGCCGGCAAAAACGGCTGTTCTCATCTGTATTTAGATTTTTGAAGGTTATAGAATTTTGAATCCCAGGCTGATCACCCAGATATTTCCTTTGGTATCAAAGGAATAGTTATCAACTTTCTTGATGATCTTGTTCAATCCAAACTGATACCTGATATCAAGCGTCATGAAAAGGACATCAGCACCAAGTCCAACCTGGGCACCCCAGTTCACGCCGTTGATATCGCCGGTCTCGACAGGTCCTGCCTGATCCTTGAACAGTTCTTCGATCTTTTTATGCAACACAAACGAGGCAACCGGACCGGCCATCAGGCGGATGTTCGCAACCTTCGGACTGAACACCTTATATCCTACCAACACCGGTACATCAATGGTTCCATATTTGATCTTTTGTTCCCATTTCAGGTCTGCGTCGTTCTTAAAAACGCTGCCATGGCTGGCATAATAGAGTTCCGGCTGGATATACAGCTTCCCGCCAATCCGGAGAAATAATCCGAGGTGAAAGCCCGTTTTCATCTGAGCCTTCACGGAATCCACATTGGAGGTAAGTTTGGAGAGGTTCATCCCGATTTTCGGACCAAAATCCAATTGTCCGAAGGAGAAATGGCCAAGGATCAGAAAGATCCCGGTAATTAGCAAAAATGATCTTGTTTTCATAAGGTTGATGTTAAATTGATCTGCAAATTAAAGTTATTTGATAAAATCGAAACCGGTAAAGGGAATCAGGGCAGCAGGGATCCGGATCCCCTCCGCCGTTTGGTTATCTTCAAGCAAGGCGGCCACGATCCTTGGCAATGCCAGGGCGCTGCCATTCAGGGTATGAGCCAGGGCAGTTTTCCCGGTTTCATCCTTGAATCGAAGCTTCATCCGGTTCGACTGGAATGTTTCGAAATTCGAAACGGAACTTACCTCCAGCCATTTTTGCTGACCGGCAGCAAAGACTTCCATGTCATAGGTCATGGCAGAAGCGAAACTGATATCTCCCCCGCAAAGCTTTACGACCCGATAGGGCAGTTCAAGCTTTTCAAGCAGTCCGGTGACGTATTGCACCATCTCTTCCAGGGTCCGGTAGGAATACTCCGGGCGGGTAATCTGGACAATTTCCACCTTATCGAATTGGTGAAGCCTGTTCAATCCCCTGACGTCTTTCCCGTAGGAACCGGCCTCGCGCCGGAAACACGCGGAATAGGCTACATTTTTTACCGGAAGATCATCGACCTTTAAAATCTGGTCACGGTAGAGGTTGGTGACAGGTACTTCGGCTGTGGGTATCAGGTAGAGATCATCCAGTTGTACATAATACATCTGGGCGTCTTTGTCAGGAAGTTGCCCGGTTCCGAAAGCTGAGGCTTCATTCACCAGGTATGGCGGTTGAATTTCCTGGTAACCGGCTGCCAGTGCCTGATCGAGGAAAAAGTTGATAAGGGCGCGCTGCAGCCGGGCCCCCTGTTTCTTATATACCGGGAAACCGGCGCCTGTGATCTTGCTCCCAAGGCCGAAATCGATCAGATCATACCTGGCAGAGAGATCCCAATGGGGAAGTGGAGCGGCCTCCTTCGTAAAAACTTCGCCGGAAGAGCGGATAATCTCATTATCTTCTGCCGTCCTGCCCGGTTTGATGGAGGAGTGAGGCACATTCGGCAAGGCGACCAGCAAGGCGTCGAGTTCTTCCTTCAGCCGGTCAAACTCCGATGACAACTCTTTGGCAACATTTTTCAGGTTGGCGCTTTTTTCCTTCAGGAGGTCGGCATCTGCCGCTTTTCCCTGCTTGAATATGATCCCGATCTCTTTGGCGATGGCATTGGATTGTGACAGGTTGTCGTCAAGCTTCTTCTGGGCGGTTTTTTTTCTGTCATCCAAATCCAATATCTGGTGGATGGTTGCGATGGCATCAATATGCTTGATGGCCAGCCGTTGGATGACCTGTTCGGGGTTTTCTCTTATTTGTGAAAGTGTTATCATGATTAGGGAACAATCGGAAAAGGTAAAGGTTGATTTGTTCCGGCAAAAATAAAAAAATCCCCTGATCCGGGTGGAACAGGAGATTGTTTTACAGGTTTTCTACCTTGTGCGCGTTAATTGGAAGTATCAGGCTCTGTTTGGATGGGCGTAACGGAAACATAAGACCTGTCCTGTCTTTTTTTCCTGAAATCAACGACCCCGTCAACCAGTGCAAAAAGGGTATGGTCTTTTCCAATGCCAACATTATCACCAGGATTGTGAACGGTACCCCGTTGACGCAGAATGATATTCCCGGCCTTGGCAAATTGTCCGCCATAAATTTTCACACCCAGCCTTTTGCTGTGCGATTCTCTACCATTGCTTGAGCTGCCTGCTCCTTTTTTGTGTGCCATAACTTACTCTTTATTATAAGTATAGAAACGATCAAGCCTGGGGCTCGGTGGTCTCTTCATCTTTTTTTGCTTTTGCCTTTCTGGTTTTGGCTTTGGCCTCTCCACCGGTCAGGATATTTTCAATGCGGATCTTGCTGAAATATTGCCGGTGACCGGTTTCCTTCTGGAATCCCTTTCTCCTTTTTTTCTTGAAAACCGTTACTTTATCACCTTTCACGTGATCGAGTACAAGCGCGCTGACCTTCACACCGTCAACGAAAGGTTTTCCGACAGAGGTCTTGCCATCATCATCCAGTAATAAAACATGGTCAAACTCCACGTGTGTGTCAACCGCTTCTTCCAGGCGATGCACAAAGATCTCTGCATTCTTTTCCACTTTGAACTGCTGTCCGCAGATATCAACAATTGCAAACATATGAGGGTTTTTGAGGGCGCAAAAGTAATAAAAAATTCAATATGCAAATGATAATGAAGAAATTTTGTTCTATTACCTTTTATGTAATGGAAGAAGTTATATCTTTGCACCTTCAAACTGATCTGAAGTCTTAAAAGTTGATGAAACATCGCACCATTATTGCTTTCTGCGTACTTGTTACCCTGCTGGTTATCCATTCTTCCTGCAAAACAACTTATCCCCAGGCAAAGATCATCCCTGGCAAATGGAAATCCGAAAAAGTGGAGATACTCCCAAATCCTGATGCCACACTCCCCAGAGAAGCTGACCGGATGATTGAGTATGAGAAACGTGCCACACTTGAACTTCTTGAAGGAGGTACTGCCTATAAGCATTTTGGAACCAATTCGATTCAGGGCAAATGGAAACTGAAAGGAAAGGGTACCAAACTGATCGCCACCGACGAAAAATCGGGCAAAGTAATGACCTATTTTATTATAAAATTATCTGATAACGAGGCTGTTATTGAACAACGGTACCCATTTGGAAAAATTAAAGTCACCTACATAAGAATTACCGAATAACAAAGAATGTAACTTAATGCATCAAATCCCGTAAAAACAAACGATTTTTTAGTAACATCCTGCAAATGAATCCTTTTTAATATATACATTTCATAATTGTTCAACTAATTTTTTTATTCACCAAATCAACAAAATCATGAAACAACTTTTCAGATTTCTCCAGGTTCTAGTCCTGGTCCTGTTGTGGGGCGGAGCTTCAGCACAATACTGTACGCCCACCTATTCAACAGGCTGTACTTACGGTGATGGTTTGACGCTGTTCCAACTGAACACGATCAACCAAACCATCCCCTGTAGTGGCACTCCGGCCTGGTATCATGACTACACGGCTGTAACAACAACCCTCGTGCAGGGTACGAATTACAATCTGACCATGACTGCCGGTTATTCCAGTACGTATGTAACCATTTGGATCGATTACAACAACAACAACGCTTTCGATGCAAATGAGGTTGTGCTAAATGGCTATAATTGTGTAAATGCCAATGTGCCCTACACAACTACTATCAATCTCCCTACTACTACCCAGACCGGTTCTCACCGGATGAGGTACCGTACGAATTGGTTGAGTGCACCCACAGGGCCTTGTACAACCATGACCTATGGTAACTCCTGTGATTTCACCGTTGTTGTTCAAGCTCCCGCCATTGGTAACCTTACCGGTACGGTTAGAAACAGCTACAACAACAATCCGATCGCCAATGCTACCGTCTCCGTCAGCAATAAGGTCGGCACAACCAACGCCAGTGGCGTTTACACCATTACAGGCATCGGTATTGGAACCTACACGGCTACCTGTACTGCTACCAACTTCCTGCCCGGTTCTGCTTCAGTGACGATCAGTACCAACCAAACCACTACCCAGAACTTCTTCCTTGATCCCATGCCGGCATTTTTATCCGGTATTGTCACCAATGCTTCGACAGGCGCACCTGTTACTGGCGCTGCCGTAACCGTGAATGGAAAAACGACTTATTCGCTTGAAGGTGGTACCTATTCGTTGAATGTTTTCCCATTTGGAAACTTCCCTGTTACTGCTGTAAAACCTGGTTTTGAAAACTATACCACGGCTCCGACAACGATCAATTTCCAACAGGGACAAACGTATGAGCAAAATATCGAATTACAGGAAGCCGCCAATCCTCCGGGACCTGTCACGGCTGTTTTGAACGGCACACAGACCGCTGTAACCGTTAGCTGGGTAGCTCCTACCGGCTCGTATGAGATCATTTATGATGACGGTGTGGCTGAAAACT
>Ga0194126_10007365_pt1 | contig 15360 bp, 12 predicted proteins | sample TA2KigC150mmetaG_FD_148641 | JGI IMG/M metagenome (GOLD analysis project Ga0194126, IMG submission 148641) | Freshwater microbial communities from Lake Tanganyika, Tanzania - TA2015035 Kigoma Deep Cast 150m | ecosystem: Environmental > Aquatic > Freshwater > Lake | place: Tanzania: Lake... | reverse complement strand
AAGCGGCAAGGCTAATGTAAAAAATGCTAAAAAGGCAGTTAATATAAACAATATTGCTTTTTTCATAATTTCTCTCCTCATATATTAATATATTATTTATTGTTTAATATATTTAAATTTAATAAATTAATAAAATTTTGATTTAAATGAATTCATATAGATTTATAAATGTTCTTAGATATTATACCATAAATTACGCAGGCAGTTTCAATATATACCTATAGAAAAAGGGTTACTTCAGTGTTAATGATTTTATAAATAAAAAAAATACCCTGAAATTTTATTGAAACAATTCCGTAATTTCAATATTATAAATCAATCAACATATTATATTCTGTAATATTTACAAGAATAAGATTTCAAAGGTGATTTTTATGATAAAAATTTTTGCTTATATACAAATAGTGTCTCTAGCCTTTTTTCTTTTTATGGTAATAGGCAAGACAATATATTTAAGGAAAAAAGAAAAAATCAGTGCAATAAAAATAAATATATTTACAAAAGAAGGATTAAAGCATGTTTTTGAAATAATAATGTTTGTATCCGTAAACATCTGGACATTTGGACTTTTAGCATATGCACTTAAGGATGCCTTTGGAACATTTTCATCCCTTCCAGAATATAAATTATTTGATTTTCTATATTTAAAAATACTGGGTCTTTTTTTTATTATTTCAGGATTTATTTTTTTTGTTTTAGCTCTACTAAATCTTGGAAGTTCCTGGAGACTTGGAATTGATGACAAAAACCCGGGCAAATTAGTAACAAACGGGATATATTACCTGTCAAGACATCCTATATATTTATTCTTTAACCTCTATTTTTTTGGAACTTTCTTAATAAACGGGAATATGATTTTTTTAATCTTTACTTTCATTCTTGCAATAGTTTTACATATCCAGCTCTTACGTGAAGAAAAATTCCTGATAAATGTTTTTGGTAAAGAATATACTGATTACATGCAAAATGTAAGCAGGTATTTTACCTTTAAAGTTTTTGCAAGCAGGAAAAAATTTGTATATGTATTCAGACTTGAAAAAGCCGAATAAAAAATTATTTATCTATCAATGCTCTTTTTATCATAAACAGCACATTATCATTAGCATTCTCAAATAAATTATTTACAGCTTTACAAAATCTATTATTTTTAAGTTGTACACAAATTTGTAAATTATTAGGTCCAATTTTTTTACTTTAATTAAATTTCTCTACCAATTATTTTTAAACTTAAACTGAAATAATGGAAGTACAAATTCTTATATGTTAAAATAATTTTGTTTTATATTATTGTCAGTTTTTATTGGCTTTTGATATAGCCAAAAAAAACTAAAAATTTTAAACTATATTTTTAGTTTTCTTGCTTAATGAATTTCAGAAATATTTTAATTTATCAGTTACAAAGTAACTGGTTTCTATTATGTGTATAAAGGCAGCTTTTCATGGCTAATAGGAAATTACTGGAGGTAGATTGCCACTAAATAATTTTTATCTTAATACAACAATAATTCTTTTAATGTCATATTTTATTGGCGCAATTCCGTCCGCCTATATTGCAGGTAGAATTAAAGGTATAGATATAAGAAAAACTGGCAGCCGCAATGTTGGAGGTATGAACACTTTTTCAAGTGTTGGTAAAATTGCTGGAATTATTGTTGCGGTAACCGATATCGGTAAAGGAACACTTGTTGCATGGCTTGCCACAAAATTCTCAAACGATCACCCCTTCATCCCCCTTCTTGCAGTTGTAGCGGCAATAATAGGTCATAACTGGATGATATTTATTGGTTTTAAAGGGGGAAAGGGATTATCAACCCTGGTTGGGGGCCTACTTTTTCTTTCTCCAATATCAATACTTATTCTGTATATAGTATTTATGTCAGCAGCAATAATATTGCTTAAAGATATATATTTAGCACAGGGTATGGCTCTTTTTTTCTTCTCCTTTTTTTTATGGTACAGGGAGGGAAGCTACTACTGGTGCATATTTATGATTCTTATAGCAATTGTTTACAGCCTAAAAAGCCTTGGTCTTTATATAACATATTTTACACAGGACAGAAGAGAAATCAGCCCGGTTATAAGAAAAATATTTAAACCTTTTTTTAAAGAAGGGGCCAGGGTCAAATCCAGGTAAATTCAGGTAATAATAGATTCTTACCTGATATTTGGCGGGAAAATTAAAAATAAAAAAATTTTTAGCTATATTCTATTTATTTAATAAATATCAATGATTAAAATACTGTTAAGTTGCTTAGCGACAACTGTTATTTAAGAAATATTTAAGAAATGTAAGGCAAAATTTCTAATGAAATGTCCATATTGTGCAAACATTGATACAAAAGTAATTGAGACAAGACTTACAGATTCGGATGGCTCAATCAGACGCAGGCGCGAATGCGAGAAATGCGGCAACAGGTTTACCACATTTGAAAGAATTGAAAACAGCCCCATTGCAGTTATCAAGAAAGATGACACAAGGGAACCATTTGATAGAAATAAAATATTAAGCGGTCTTATAAGAGCCTGCGTTAAAAGAAATATTTCAACTTCCACACTTGAAAAAATAGTTGATGAAATTGAATCAGAAATCAGGAATTTTCATTCAAACGAAATAAGCTCAAAAGAAATTGGCAATATTGTTTTAGCCAAATTAAAAGATCTTGATAAAGTTTTGCTTCAGTTTACAAGCAGTTCGACAGCATAGAGCAGTTCACCAATGAATTATCTGAATTAAATAAATTGTAACCAGAATATCCTAAAAATCATAAAAATAATTTATAACAGAAAGCATCCCCATTTTCGTGATAAAAACAAAATTATTAGGTTAAGGATGATTATTGAAAAAACCGTTCGAAAGACGAGGGGGCATGGTTCCTCCAAAGGAGGAGAGCGAGGAATGAGACCGAGCAAGATTTTCCTTGCTGGGGAAAATATTGCATGTTTTTGAAATAATCATCCTTAACCATTAAAGTTTTATTTTAATTGTTATCACGAAAATGGGGATGCTAACTTTATAACAACTAATAACTTAAAAAAGGGCTTCTGGTGTTATGATATTTATTAATTATAATCTAAATCTTAAAACTGCCCCGATACTTCCTGCTTCAACCAGCCTTTGATTGTCATTTACACTCACAATCTCACAACCCTTATTTAAAGCAGTTTCAATTATTTCATCGTTAATATCATTGTAATAAATTATTTTACCCACACAGTATGGGCAATTCTGTAACTCCTTAGTTGAAATATAACCACAAAGCTCACATAAATATCCATCTGTTATAAAGTCAGAATCATAGATTAATGTTTTAATACGCTCAAGCATCAAAAAACTAATAACTCCTTCAACACCCAGTACACCCATTCCGTTGGGATTATATTCATCAAGCAGCTTATCAACGAGATCGTTTTTATATTTTTTTTCAAATTCATCAATTATTACTTTTGCTTTTTCTAAAATAACTGTCTGATGTGAATCAGGTTCAGCGAGTATATCCCCAATAATTCTCTGCTGTAAAAAACTGTGAAGATAATTCTTAAATTGTGCCAGGATTGGTTTTCTTCCAGCTAAAATTAAATTATCAAACCTATCCTTCTTTAAAATCTTCAGCGTTTCTTCATTTATAACTTTAAAAAATTGATGGAGTTTTTCTTCCAGACGGCTTAAAATATTTTTCTCTTTAAATGATAACTGGCTTTTATATTTAACCTTAGGCGGAACCTCACTTATAAAAGCACCCAGATAATCCTGAATTTCGTTAAAATAAATTAAAAAGATCTGAGCTTTCTCTTTATCTATAAGCAAAACTGCATATTTTTTTGTATTCTGAATAAGATTTCTCAAGCTCTGTGTATGAGGTTTTGGATCTATAATAATTTTAGACTTTAAATTAACTGGCAGCCTGATTTCTTTAAAAATCCCCCCCACCCCTGCATACACGAGCAGTGTTTTTGTAGACTCTGAACTGTTATATGTATTTACATAACCTTTTATTTTATCCATCAGCTCATAGAGCTCTTTTTTCTGTCTTTTTGAATAGTTAGCATCCTTTTCAATCTCAGGTTTCTTTTCAACAATCATCGAATTAAGCCGTGAAATATAATCTTTTTTCAGATCCCTCGCTGCATCTACATTTAAATACAGGCTGATAACAGGATTTTCAGTATCTTCATAATTAAATATTTTTTTTAAATCATCAGACAGAGCAATAATATTTGACACTTTTTACCACCTTCTATTAATTTTTAACCAATCAACTCGCCTGAAATAAACTAATTAAAAATTCAAGTTTATTTGAAAAGAATCAACTGATAAAATTATAAAAAATTATTTAAAATATTAAAAAAAATAATTCTAAATATTAGAATAATAATATAATAGCAACCTGATTTGTGGAAATAGTCTTTGTTTTTAATATATATGTGGATATTCTTAAAGTCAATGTTTAAAATACTGTCATGTTAAAAATAATTATTTTTTTGGGTTACAAATTCTTAGAATTTCTGGCTTTTATAACACCCTATCCAATTTCTTATCTTATTGCTTTGTGTGTTGCAAAAATTGTTTATTGCTGCAACATCTATGTCGATATACTCAAGCTCAATGTTTCTAATGTTACAGGCTTTGATAGAGGCAGCAGGGAAGTTGCCAGAATAGTCCAGAAAATATATTACAACTGGTTTAGAAATGTAGTGGATTTTTTGAAGCACCCTATAATATCACCTGAAAAACTCAACCAGAGGGTTGAAATAACAGGCCTTGAAAATTTAGATAATGCTTTAAAAAAAGGAAAAGGAGTTGTAATTTTTACAGCTCATATTGGAAATTTTGAATGGGGTGCCTGCAGGGTTGCAGGTGCCGGATATAAAATCTGGGGCACTGCACTTTCAAGGCCATATCATAAAACAAATTTATTTTTTGAAAATCGAAGACTTTCCAAGGGTTTAAAAACTATTTATGTAGATAAAACTATACTCAATATATTCAGGATACTTAAGGATAATGAAATTATTGCAATTCCTTCTGATTTTGATCCGCTTGGCACAGCCAAACATTATGATTTCTTTGGTAAAAAAGCATATATTCCATCTGGTCCGGTAGAAATAACAATGAGAACCGGTGCTGCATTAATCCCGAGCTTTATCTGGCGAAAAGATAAATATAATCATTTTCAAATAATTTGTGAACCGTTAGAATTAGAAACCGCAGGAGATAAAAAAGATTTAATCGAATTAAATATGCAAAAAATGGTAAAAGTTTTGGAAAAATATATAAAAGAGCATATAGAAGAGTGGGAAGTGTTTCACGATATATGGACTTAAAAAGAAATATTTTATAAGACAATCATAATAAGACAATGAAAATACTTTTAAATGAGTTAAATGCAACTCCCTGGCATACAAGAGAACTGAAGGAAATAGCTGAAAAATTTCAAACAGACACATCTGCAGGACTGTCTGAAGAGGAAGCTCAAAGCAGGCTTGAAGAATTTGGGCTTAACGAGCTGGAAGAAAAAAAAGGCAGAAGTCCTTTTAAAATATTCATATCCCAGTTCAATGACTTCATGATATGGATATTAATTGCTGCAGCATTAATCTCAGGGGTAATAATAAGAGAAATTACTGATGCAGTTGTAATTCTTGTAATACTGATAATTAACTCTATTCTCGGATTCGTTCAGGAATACAGGGCAGAAAAAGCGCTTCAAGCTTTAAAGGAACTTGCTGCACCTACAGCACTAGCTGTGCGAAATAATACTGAAAAACAGATTAATGCAAAATTACTGGTTCCAGGTGATATCATTAGGCTGTCTGCAGGGGATCTTGTTCCAGCAGATTGCAGAGTAATTACCGGGACCAATCTTCAATCAAATGAATCAATACTTACTGGTGAATCCCTGCCAGTTGAAAAAACTACAGAGGTTTTAAAAAGGGGAAATGTATCTATTGGAGATAGAATAAACATGCTTTTCAGCGGAACAACAATTGTAAAAGGCCGTTGCATTGCACTTGTTGTTTCAACAGGTAAGTATAGTGAAATCGGAAAAATAGCAAGTCTTGTACAGGAAAAGGAAGAACAAACACCTCTTCAAAAAGAGTTAAAAACTGTTGGTTTAAGAATAGGAATAATATGCCTTATCGTCAGTGTTGTTGTATTTGCAGCAGGAATTCTGAAAGGGTTTCTGGCAATTTCCCAGGGCATACTGAATACAACAAGGGCAGATGTTATTTCAGAAATGCTTCTTGTCTCAGTTGCTCTTGCTGTAGCATCAATTCCGGAAGGACTGCCTGCAATAGTAACAATTTCACTTGCTCTCGGTGTTCAGAAAATGGCAAAAAATAATGCTATTGTGAGAAGATTGAGTGCAGTAGAAGCATTGGGCAGTGTTTCAGTAATCTGTACGGATAAAACTGGAACACTAACACAGAATAAAATGATTGTAAGAAAAATATATAACGGTCTTGAAGAAAACCTGCGCTATGAAGAATTGCTGAAAAAACAATTAGAAAATAAAACTCCTTACCATGCAAACACTGAAGACTTTAATCAGGAAATAGCATTTAAATTCTTATTGGAAAATGCAGTGCTTTGCAATGATGCTTATTACACAAGTAAAACTGATTCAAAATTAATCGGCGATCCTACAGAAACTGCTTTAATTGAGCTTGGAAATCTCTGTTTACTTGAAAAAAGCAGCCTGGAGTTTATGCTTCCACGCAAGTTTGAAGAACCTTTTGATTCAAACAGGAAAATGATGTCAACAGTCCATGAAATTACAGAAGATTACTTTTTTCCAGGCAATATTAAAAACATCCAGAATCATCTTTCTGAAAATAATAAAACATCACAGGCTCCAAAATATTTATTATTCAGCAAGGGAGCTCCCGAAGTAATTACAGAAAAATGCACAAGAATTATTAAAAATAATTCAATAATGCCCATAACAGATAAGGATAAGAAAAAAATAGAAGAGATAAACACCAAACTTGCAAATGAAGCCATGCGTAACCTTGCGTTTGCCTTTAAATATTTAACAGAGATGCCGCAAGGGAAAAAAATTGAACAGCTTGAAAATGATCTGATTTTCAGCGGTATAATGGGAATGATAGACCCGCCAAGACCCGAAGTTTACGATGCAGTACAAAAATGTAAAAATGCAAACATCAATATAATAATGGTTACCGGTGACCATAAGCTTACTGCTAAAGCAATTGGCAGCGAATTGGGTATATTAAATCCTGGTGACAGGATAATAGATGAGGAGGAATTTACATCTTATACAAAAGAAAAACTTACCAGCGATATTGAACAGATAAAGGTTTTTGCAAGAGTTTCCCCCGAGCATAAGGTCGAAATTGTGGACGCTTTAAAAGCAAATGACCATATCGTAGCAATGACCGGCGATGGAATCAATGACGCACCCTCTTTAAAAAAAGCAGACATAGGTCTTGCAATGGGCATAACAGGAACTGATGTGAGCAAAGAAGCTTCGGATATGATTCTTACTGATGATAACTTTGCCACAATAGTTCAGGCTATAAAAGAAGGCAGGGTTATTTATGATAACCTTAAGAAATTTATATTATTTTTGCTGTCCTGTAATATTTCTGAAGTGCTTCTTATGTTTATTTCAATAGTTTTTGGAAGCTTTATATTCAGGCTTATAGGTGTAGACCCGCTCCTTGCATATCTGCCGTTACTTCCTGTACAGATACTCTGGATGAATTTAATTACTGATGGCCTGCCTGCACTTGCACTCGGTGTAAACCCTGCAGAGCCCGACATTATGGAAAGGAAAGCTACTAAAAGGCGTGAAAGAATATTGAGTAAAAACAGGCTCTGGCAGATTATCTGGCAGGGTTTAATGCTTACCCTTGGTGCATTATTTATGTATTTTATTGGACCGAAACTGTTCAGTACTCACAGCCTTGCTCATGATACTGATATATTTCACACCTGTGTTTTTACAACCCTTGTAATTACCCAGCTTTTTCATTCTTTAAATTTCAGATTTGAAGACAGAGGTATTTTTGCAAAAGGTATCTTTGCAAATAAATTTCTAAACATTTCAATTATTTTATCAATACTGCTGCAACTGGCAATAATTTATGTGCCTTTTCTTCAAAAGATATTTTCCACTGCAAGCATAAATTTAAACCACTGGTTATTTATCCTGATAAGTTCTATTATCCCTGTAATTTTAATCAACGCCTTAAATGAAATCCGATATTTTAAAAAGAGAAAAAAATATAGAAAAATATAGAATTTAAAAAATAACAGGTAATTATTATGAAGAGTAATTATTAAAGCAAAGACATAAACTACTATAAGGTTTTAATAAAGATATATAAAAGATATGTTTAAAAAAGATTTGTTTAAAAAAAATAGGCTTGAGTATAACTTAAGGATAAAAGTTTTTCACCCTGTGCAGTGCCTTGCTTTAAGCAAATAGAGAGGGAAGTTATAAATCTGAAAAAATATCTTTATAAAAGAAATTAAGCTTAAGTACAACGATTTTCATACCGTTTTGTGCCTTGAGCGAAACGAAAGGAATGGTTATAAGGATGGATAAAAAAAGAATAATAGTATTTATAATATCAATTATCCTGATACTTTTTGGTTTAAGCGGAACGGCGCTATCAACATTTTTTATTACGAAAGCAAACGAATTTGTTGGAAACTTAAAACAGATTGAAAGTATAAATACTTCAATCAAGGGCGGATTTGAATCAATTACAAATATTGCATCAGACACTCACATTGCAACAGTAAACATAGCTTCAAGCATTAAAAATGCCCGCCAGTCCCTGCAGTATGCTGCAGACACATCAAAAGAATCGGCAAGTGCTGTCTACTCTATTGCAGATTTAACTGGCTTTGATATTTTTGGTTTTAAACCTCTTGAGGAAGCAGGGGACTACTTTACTACGATTGGTGATAACCTTAACCTGCTTTCTCAAAAGATTGAAGATACTGCAAATTCACTTCAAACCAATGAAAAAGATGTGATTAAACTTGGAGAAGACTTCAAAGAAGCCTCTTTAAAATTAAACATGATCTCATCAGAATTAAGCCAGACAACCACTTTAATACTGGAAGGTAATTTTATAAAAATGATAAATATAATTCTCATTTATATGGCTATTTTGCACTTCATGTTTATAATTATTGGAGTTGCATTAATAACTTTAACCAGGTGAAATAAATGAATTATGTAGAATATAAAATCAATAAGTCCAGACTGATCCTTGTTCAGGGCGATATAACAAATCAGGTAACATATGCAATAGTAAATGCTGCAAATAACCAGCTAAGTCCCGGTGGTGGTGTATCAGGTGCAATTCACAGATTGGCGGGGCCGGAGCTGTGGGAAGAATGTAAAAAACTTGGTGGATGCAAAACCGGTGAAGCTAAAGTTACAAAAGGGTATAACCTGCCTGCAAAATTTGTCATCCATACTGTTGGACCAATTTACAGCGGTATGCCCCAGGACAAAACAGATTTAACAAACTGTTATCGAAACAGCCTGGAACTTGCATTAAAATACAATATGAAAAGCATATCTTTTCCTTCAATAAGCACCGGGGTATATGGTTACCCTGTAAAAGAAGCAGCAGAAATTGCAGCATCAATAATCATAGAGTATCTCAGAACACATTCAGAAATTGAAAGAGTCAGGTTTGTACTGTTCAGTGAAGAAGACTTCAATACTTACAGAAATGCTGTAAGAGAAATACTAAAAACCTAAAATTAAAAGCTCTGTGTCATTTTATAGTCTGCCGTTAAGCCACCGGACTTCAGTCTGTTTATAGATAGGCTTTATTCTATTATAGTGAGCAATGCAAACTTATATTTATAGTCGTGGCAGATTCACTCCTTTGTCTGCCATTAGTTTCTGTGAATGTTTTTTTATAAAAGTAAAAAATACTATAAAAAATAATGGTGGATGGTACTGGATTTGAACCAGTGACCTCTGCGATGTCAACGCAGCGCTCTAACCTGCTGAGCTAACCGTCCACCTTAATAAATTGTACCACAGCATTATAAATAATTAATATTTTTTAAGGAAATTTTTTTATATAGCCGGCAGGATAAATACAGCCCTCATCAATATCAATTTATCCTGAAGGATTATAAGCCTTTTTTACCTGCTATAAAAGCAACCTCGCCGCCAGAATCAATACCTCCAGCAGTATAACTTTTGTAAAATTTATAAAAACCTGCTGGACCATCGTTCTATCAAAACCTCACCCAGAACGATTGGAGGAAAATAAATCTCCTAAGCTTTACGGGCAATAATATCAACAACCTCGGGTTTTCCTTTCCATGTGGTGTGAAAACTTATCTTTTTTGCCTTAAAAGAGCAGCAGCATAATTAAATGCGAAAAAATAATTATTCCATAATTCTGGACTGGATTTGTAAGAATTATCACCAGCAAAATAATCAACAATTACTTCACGAAGTCTTCTTAACTCTTTTAACCTGTGATATTCCTTTACCGCTTCACTGGTAAAATCCAGTAGCTCAAGGGCTCTTTCAAAAGAAATTATAGCATATTCGGGATTTCCTTTTTCCCGCCAGCCAATAGCCCGGTAAATTTCACTTCCAACATTGGCCATCTGCTCAAAAAAATTCATATCCTGGAACTTCTGCCTGATATTTTTATGATATACAGTCATGATTTATTTAAATTCTTTATTTTTCTTCTATCAGCTTATTTACTATTTCTATGACCTTGCTTTTTATTTTGGGATCATCAATGCCTCTTGTCCTGTTATTCTGGGATGGCCTTAAGTTAATCATTGAATCAAATTCTATTCTATCTTCAGCCGGCAGCTCAGGATAAATATTGATTCCCCATAAATCTCTTTGGTTTGATCCAGCTTCAAGAAGTAGCGCTTCTTCGTCTGAATGGAGTTCTCCATCAATAGCTATTATTTCCTTCTTAATATCTATTACAGCTTTTACAAGGTTACCGAACATGTTCGCAGCCATATCTTGCAATCTTGATATGGGTATTTTCTCAGCTATGATTTCCATATTGCTTTAATTTTACATTATTAGAATAAAAAGTTATAAGGCTTTTTATTAAATTGCTTATGATAAATTCTCTGGCAGGATTATTTATTGTGATAGTATATGATGAATTAAAACAATAAGTCTTTTAATATAAACGATTTATAAGGAATATTCTAAAATTATTATTCAAAATGAAGAAAAGTTAGTATCTGCTGGAAAGTCATGAGAAAAATTTTTAGGTTATGAGCATTTGGAAAAGCCGCAGCTTCTGCAGACATAACAGCCGCCTTCAGGCTGCATTATTCCGCCGCAGCCTTCTTCAGGACAGATCATAATAGACTTGGGCCCTGATTTTATATTTAAGTCAAATTTATTTGAACCTCTAAGATAAAACTCAATTGCTTTTCCAATGGCATCAGGGCAGGATAATACATGGGTGTTCTCATCTGCAATGCATGTTACACATCTTATACCTTCAACCTGCTTAAGTATTGCATCTATATCAATTCCAGACCTTATTGTTATACTTATAAGCCTGCTTACTGCTTCAGATAAAGCTGCACAGCCTTCTTCACCTGTGTTTGTAAATACCTCACAGATATCGACATCATCGGCATTTACCGTAACATACAGTTTACCGCAGCCGCCAATATTGTATTTTTTAGTCATACCACGTGTGACTTCAGGCCTTGGTCGGGGTTTGATTTTTGGCTGCGGCTGCAAAGCTGATATTTCTTCACTTGCAGCTTTTTCCTCGCTAAATTGAATCCTTTTCCTTAACTTGGCGTCTTCCTTTTCTTTTTCTTGTTCTTTTTCTTCATATTTTTTATAAGTCTTTTCTAAGTCAGGTCTTTTCTTTAAAATAGCTTTATTGTTACTCTTACCGTCTGCTTTGTATTTGACATCTGTCTTTTCTTCAGTTTCTAACCCTTGCTCAGATAATTGCTTTTGAGTTTCTCCTGCAGCATCATCAGCAACCTTTTTTTTCCATCCCTCGACTTTAAGAACCTGACTTTCTCTACTACCATCCCTGTATATGGTTATACCCTTGCATCCCAGCCTGTAGGCAAGCATATAAACTTCTTCAACATCCTTTTCTGTTGCACTGTTGGGGAAATTAACTGTTTTTGAAACAGCATTGTCCACAAACTCTTGAAAAGAAGCCTGCATCCTGACGTGCCAGACTGGAGAAATTTCATGAGCAGTTACAAAAATTCTCTTGACTGAAGCTGGTATTTGTTCAAATTCCTCAAGATTACCTTTGCCTGCTATTTCCTCCATCAGCTCCTTGCTGTAATAACCGCCATCTTTTGCATTTTTTTCAAAGTAGTTATTGACTTCTATAAGCTTTGTATTATCCATAACATTTTTTACAAATGAAATTGCAAATACAGGTTCAACCCCGCTGGAGCAATTTGCAATAATACTTAAAGTGCCGGTTGGAGCAATTGTTGTGGTCGTAGCATTTCTAATCGGATATCCATCAGGACTGTCATATATGCTTCCTTTAAAATTTGGGAAGCTTCCACGCCCGGCTGCAAGCTTTCTTGAAGCCTGCTTTGACTCATCCTGAATAAAATTCATAAGCTCCTTTGCAAGTTCAAGAGCCTGCTCACTATTATAAGGAATTCCAAGCTGGATCAGCATATCTGCCCATCCCATAATGCCCAGACCTATCTTCCTATTGCCTTTTGCCATATCTATTATTTTTTCAAGTGGATATTTGCTCATATCAATTACATCATCAAGAAATCTTACAGAGGTGTGAACTATTCTTTTTAGCTTCTCGTAATCCACTTTTGAAACTCCATCTTCAATCTTTACCATGTGAGCCAGATTTATAGATCCCAGATTGCAGGCTTCATATGGAAGCAGTGGCTGTTCTCCGCAGGGATTGGTGCTTTCTATAACTCCAATATGAGGCGTTGGATTGTCCCGGTTCAGCCTGTCAAGAAAAACTATGCCTGGATCACCATTCTTCCATGCATGATAGATAATTTTCTGGAATATCTCCCTTGCATTATATTTGCTGACAACCTCTTTAGTTCTTGGATTTATAATTTCATAGTCATCATTATTTTCAACAGCTCTCATAAAAGCCTCAGTGACACCTACGGAAAGATTAAAATTATTAAGCTTGGTGCTGTCTTCTTTTGCACTTATAAACTCAAGAATATCAGGATGATCCACCCTTAAAATTCCCATGTTTGCCCCACGCCTTGTTCCGCCCTGCTTTATGGTGTCAGTTGCAGCATTAAACACTGTCATAAAAGATATTGGGCCGCTTGACACCCCCTTTGTGGAAAGAACCACATCGTTTTTAGGCCTTACATGTGAAAAAGAATAACCCACTCCTCCACCAGATTTTTGAATAAGGGCGGTCTCCTTTAAAGCTTCAAAAATCTTTTCCATAGAATCCCCCACCGGTAGCACAAAGCATGCTGCAAGCTGCTGGAGCTCCTTTCCCGCATTCATCAGTGTCGGTGAATTTGGAAGAAAATCAAGGTCAGAAATGATATCAAAAAATTGCTTTTCTATCTCACTAATCTCTTCGGCAGTACTTCCATAATTTTTTTCTGCAGCTGCAATATTTCTTGCAACTCTTACAAACATCTCCCGTGGTGTTTCAAGAAGGGTTCCTTCCTCATCTCTTTTCAGATATCTTTTTTCAAGAACCTTTACAGCATTTACAGAAAGCTCAATGGGCTTATTTTTATAATATTCATTTATTGCAGGTCTTCCCTGCAGATTTTCAAGTAAATTCTGCTGCCCCGACTGTTCTTGCTGTTCAACCTGTCCTGATTGTTTTAGCTGCCCAGACATTTCCGGCTGTTCTGAATCATTCTCATTAATTATGCCTTTAAAATCTTTCATCTTTTTTTTCTACCATGTTTTCCTTCTAGTAAAATAAGATAAATTTAAGAAAATATAACAATTACAATTTAATAATAATTTCTAAGGTTAAATAGCTTCATTCTGGATACTTTAAAATCTCTAAATATCTAAAAACTTCGAAATATTTAAAAAATCATTGTATATTGTGTTTATAGTCAAAGTATAACACTATATATAGAGTTGTCAATTAGAATTTGAAAAATAATAAAAATATTTATGGAGACTTTTTGGATTTTGTTTTCAATAAAGTGCCGGGGAATTTAAAATCCTGTTTACAAAAATAATTTAAACTCATCAAGTGGTCTGATTAAATCAAACACATTTTTTTAAGATAAAATTTCTTTGTCTTCTGTAAAAAGAAGAGCTAAATTATGCAGTTAAGTAATGTAGCCCTTAAATCCTGCTCTTTATATCAAATAAAAACCCTCCGCTTAATCCTTCAATTGTATGGCTTGTAAGCATTGCTTTTTTATCTATTCCTGAAACAATCAATTTTAGCCTGCCAAGATTTTTCTTCTGACAAACTACATTTAAAACTTTTAAATTACCATCTTTTCCGCTTCCACTGTAACAGGTAACCCCAAAACCACCAGCTCTCAATGCATCCTCAATTTCACTTCTGGCATTTCTTGTGACAACATTAATACTCAATATGTCTTTGGAAATTTTCTGGGAAATTATCATACCCAGTAACAATCCAAGAGCAAAACCAAAAGCATAGGATAATATTATGAAAAAATTAACGCCTTCCCTAACAGCATGAGAAATCACTGTTATGGCAATTGTAAGAGCAATTGCAGCTTCAAAAAAACCTATAATCATTGCAACAACTCTTTTACCTTTAACCATAATAATTGTCCTTACCGTCCCGACAAGAATCTGTGTTAGAATTGCAGCAAAAACAATCAGCGACCAGGCCAAGGTATTTAAATTAAAAGAAAAAATCTTTAAAATTACCTCTGGCATAATAATCCTTCTGTTAAACTCTTAATATTTATAATTCAGTATTATTTTAATACTCAAAAGCTTATTATAATAGCAAAAATCTAAAGAACATTTAATATTTTATATAAAGTTTTTTTCAGGATTTTTAAATGCAGATACCCGCACAATTAAGTGCATGGCACTTTCATAAATTCAAGCTTTACTTTTTATATATCCACTCACCTGCACACTAAAGTGCGCAGAACGCTGCCTTGGGGGGTTTTTAGAACCAAAAAAATAAGAAAAATATTTTGCTGCTAATTTTTCAATAAAGATTTAAAGTTGTATCATTTTAAAGTTAATAGTTTGTCTGTTTTTAATGATTCAAAGTCGCCATTTACAGCAATTAATCATCTTGAATAAATTTCCTAAATAATACCACTGTAGAGGCTATAAATCATCTAAATTAACCCAAGAGCAAATTCGATTTCAAGCATTTATTGATTTTTACCTCTATTTA